>Ga0307478_10000112_pt1 | contig 95174 bp, 78 predicted proteins | sample atmos_gasesECM4C_2_FD_203713 | JGI IMG/M metagenome (GOLD analysis project Ga0307478, IMG submission 203713) | Hardwood forest soil microbial communities from Morgan-Monroe State Forest, Indiana, United States - atmos_gasesECM4C_05 | ecosystem: Environmental > Terrestrial > Soil > Temperate...
GCCCCAACTCCAGAATCTCAATCTTCTCCGGCGATCCCAGCGCCCGCCACATCTCTTCAAATTGACGCGCCAGCAGCCGCCCAAACACCGCATGCACATCACTCGAAGTGTAAAAGTCACCAGCCTTGCCGAACTGTTCTAAGTTCCGCGAATAGTATCCATATTCCGCATCGTAGAGACACATCTCCATATACCGCGAAAACGGTAATGGTCCCTTCGCGCGGATTTCCTGAAAGATTTTCTCGCGCAGCGTCACAAGCCTTCCTGCTGACGCTCGAGGCGGTTCTGGGGCGTGCGCGTAAACATTTCGATCAGGTAATCGTGCAGGCAGTCAAATAGCTGGCGCTGGAAAGTCCATTCAAACTGAGGATGGTCGAGGTCCCGCGGATGCAGCTCGAAATAATAGGTATGCACCGGAATGTCAGGATTCTTAAACTTGATAATGACCTCGACCCCTTCGCCTTTGCCGCGGGCGGAAAAATCGAGCAGAGGATGCTCATAAAGTCGCAACTGCTGTAACACGCGGGCAAGACGTGTGTCAGAAGATTCGGGCACGGAATGATTCTAATGGAACCAGCAACATCGAACCGACCATAGAAAACACGAGCGCACTGTGAGTTTCTGTAGACTAGAACCTGCTGATTTGAGCTACTGATTTCAGAAACACCTATGAAAACCGTCGGCATCATCGGAGGCATCGGCCCGGAGTCGACCATTGACTACTATCGCGCTATCCTCGCCGCCTATTCAGAACAACGGACCGACCGCAGCAACCCTTCCATCATCATCAACAGTATCGATCTGGACAAGGCGCGGGAGATGTTCGAAAACAATCAAATCGATGCAATAGTCACCTACCTGACCACCGAACTACGCCGGCTTTGGGCGGCGGGCGCGCATTTCGCCGTGCTCTCCGCCAATACCCCCCACCTGGTTTTCGACGAACTAAGCAAACAGTCGCCGATACCGTTGATCAGCATCGTAGAAGTCACCTGTGACGCCGCCAAAGCCATGGGGCTCACCAAGCTGGGCCTGTTGGGTACCCGCTTCACCATGCAAGGGCGATTTTACCCCGATGTCTTTTCGCGGAAAGGCATCCAGTTGGTCGCACCCGAGCCCGACGAGCAAGCTTACATTCACGAAAAATACTTTGCAGAGTTGGTCAAGGGAATATTTTTACCCGAAACCCGGCAGAGGTTGCTGGAGATCATCGACCGCATGAAGGAACGCAACGGCATCGGAGGAGTAATCCTCGCCGGAACCGAGCTGCCTCTGATCTTACGAGGCACGACCAGGCCAAGCGTTCCCTTCCTGGATACGACTCAAATTCACGTGCAGGCGATCGTCAAAGAGCTGCTGGCCTAAAGCAAAGCGGAAGGCTTCGCCAGCCTCGATAACCCTCCGTGTCCGCTCAATCACCACACTCGGCAAACCTTCGCCGGAATCATGGGCTGTCCAGTCTTGCAGCCAAAAGCTTCACCGAACTCCGGCATGTTCTCGACCACGCCGTTCACGCGAAACTGGCGGGGCGAATGTGGATCGGTCTGCACCTGCAATCGCAACTGCTCCGGCCGCGTGTCCCCGCACCAGGTCTGCCCATGGCCTAGAAAGAACTGCTGGATCGGCGTATAGCCGTCCTGCTTCTCTTTCAGATCGATGTTCTTTCTCTTGGCATCTTCCAGAAACGCCATAAACGCCAGGCGCAACCCGCCATTGTCCGCTGTGTTTTCCCCCAGTGTCAGCTTGCCATTCACCTTCACGTCGTCGATCACAACAAAGCTGCCGTACTCCTTGACCGTGCAATCGGCTTTCTCTTCAAACTTCTTACCATCCTCGGGCGTCCACCAGTCTGACAGATTGCCGTTGCCATCGAACTGGCGTCCTTGGTCATCGAAGCCGTGCGTCAATTCGTGACCGACGACGCCTCCGATGTGACCATAATTCTCGGCGTCCGTAGCCTTGGGATCGAATAGCGGCGGCTGCAATATTCCTGCTGGAAAGTTGATATCGTTCATGCTGGGGTTGTAGTACGCGTCAACTGTCGGCGGGCTCATGCCCCATTCTCCACGATCCACGGGCTTGCCAATCTTCGCGATTTGCCTGAGGTTTTCAAACACAATTCCTCGCTGCACATTGCCGAACGCATCGTCGCGTTTAACGATCAATTTTGAATAGTCGCGCCAGTGGTCCGGATATCCAATCTTGTCGGCCACGGCATGCAGCTTCGCCTTGGCCCGGACCTTGGTCTCGGCACTCATCCAATCCAGAGTGTCGATGTCCCGATTCATGGCCGATTCGATGTCTTTGACCATCTGCACTGTCGCTTCTTTACTGGAAGAAGCAAATTCCTGCGCTACATAAACCTGTCCGAGAGCTTCTCCCAGCGCGCCGTCCGTGGTTTGTACACAGCGTTTCCAGCGCGCCCGTTGCTCTGGCTGTCCTCTCAATTTGCGGCTGTAGAAATCGAAATGCTCATCGTCGAAAGCCGTGGGCAATACGATGCTCGGCACTCCATTGATCAACTGCCATCGCAGATAGGCCTTGATCGTGCTCATGTCGGTCGAATTCAGCAACGCGCTCAATCCCTTGAAGAACTCCGGATTGGTTACATTCACTTCAGTAACCGCCGGCGCTCCACCCTCTACAAAGAACTTGGGCCAATCGATGTCGGGTGTTAGCTTCTGTAGTTCAGAAACCTGCATCATGTGGTAAACCTTGTTGGGATCCCGCTGCGTGGTAATGTCCATGGAAACCTTGGCCAGTGCCGTCTCCAGTTGCATGATGCTCTGGGCATCGCTCGCAGCCATGCTGTCTGGTTCCCCCAGTAGCTTGAGCATGTGCGCAATGTGCTGCACATACTCTTTGCGGGTCTTTTCGGCGGCTTCCCCAGTACGGAAGTAGTAATCGCGCTCTGGCAAGCCAAGACCGCCTTGATCCACCAAAGCAATCTGCTTGGTGGCGTCTTTGAAGTCTTGTTGCTCGCTGAATCCCAAAAATGCGTTCGCGTTGATCAACTGGAAGTGCGCCAGTAGCACCGTTAACTCGCTCTTGTTCTTGAGCGCGGCAATCCAGTCCAGATCCGCCTGCAACGGCGCCAGGCCTCTCTTGTTAATCGCATTCACGTCCAGGCAAGATGCGTAATAATCACCGATTTTCTGTTCGTTAGGAGTGCGATCCGCACCACCCGCCGCCGCCTTTTCAAGCATAGTGTGCAGGATATATTCGTTGCGCTCTGCGACCATCGCGCCAGTTCCGTACCCGGAACGATCGTTGGGAATCGGATAATATTTCGTGAAGTTTCCGCAGGCATACTTGAAGAAGTCCACGCACGGATCAGCCCCGGTATCGATGAATCGTTTATCCAGCCCGCTCAACAGTTCAGGTTTCTTCTCCGAACTGCCGCTCGCGGTCTGCGCCATCAAGATCGAACTCACGCCGCAAATCATCACTAGCAGGGTTGCTGTACTGAGGGCTCCACGCCTGATCATAGTTTGTCCTTTGAAGATGAATTGAGAATAACCAGCAATGATACTCGCAGCCAATCGAGCTGTTCCTATCGCTTTCAAGAACCTTGGATACTCGGGGCTAGCGTCACTCGTACCGCAACGCTTCAATCGGATCCAGCCTTCCCGCAGCTTATAAGTTTCAATTACTTGGACGCGAACCGCCTAACAAAGATAGCGGCCCATTGAGCCTCCGGGTGCTCTTTGACGCCTCTTTTTACAATTCGCTATCCAGACATTTGTCTCCCCGTCTAAATCGTCGTTTCGTAGCCGAAATCGCGGGTCTCTCAGAAAGACAATTCAGAAGCGGAGGGTTCGTTCCATGTCTAAGAAGTCGGTTCTAGGATTGATCATGATTTTCGTTCTCGGGTTCGGAGTCCTTTCGTCTCAGGCTCAATCGGCTTTGCTCGATATACCCCGGCAGAGCCAGCACGCCGTCATCACCCAGCGCGTCGGTATCACGGACATCACCGTCAGCTACCATCGTCCCCTGGTGAATAAACGCGAAATCTGGGGAAAGCTGGTGCCCTACGGCGAAGTATGGCGGGCCGGTGCCAACGAGAACACCACCATCAAATTCACCGACAACGTGATGATCGACGGCAAGCCTCTGGCCAAGGGCGTCTACGGTCTCCACATGATCCCCCGAGAAAACGAGTGGACCGTCATTTTCTCCAACATTCACACCGCTTGGGGCAGCTTCACATATAAAGAAGCGGACGACGCCCTGCGCGTGACCGTCAAACCGCAGCCCGCGGACTTCCGCGAAGCCCTGACTTACGACTTTGACGACGTGAAGGCGGATTCCACCGTGGCCACGCTGCGCTGGGAAAAGCTTTCGGTACCGTTCACCGTCACCGTCAACGTGCACGACGTTGTCCAGGCCAGCCTGCACAACCAACTTCAGGGACTTGCCCAATACACCTGGGAAGGCTGGGACGATGCCGCCACCTATCTGCTCGGTGAGAAGTACGACTTGGATGAGGCGCTGAAATACGAGGAAACTTCCATCGGTACCGAACCACGTTTCGATAACTTCCTGACCAAGTCTCAGATTCTGGAGGCAATGGGCAGAAAAAGCGACGCAGAAGCTGCGACAAAAGAGGCTCTAGCCCGTGCTACCGCCGGTCAACTCTATGCCTACGGACGCTTGCTGCAATCGCAAAAGAAACAGGATGAGGCCTTCAACTACTTCCGGCAAGCTGCCAAGAAAGATCCCAGCGACTGGACAGTCCACGACGGCACTGCCAGAATCTATTCCGCCCAGGGCGACTTCAATAATGCTGTTAAGGAAATGAAGATCGCTCTGGCAGGCGCGCCCGATAATCAGAAAATATTCTTCGAGCCGCTGATCAAGAAGCTCGAAGCCAAACAAGACATCAACAAGAATTAACCCGTGTGGGGCGGACACTCTTGTCCGCCGCGTTTGGTTTTGACTTTGCTTTTAACGTTGAGTCGAGGCTGCCCCGTCCTTGTCTCTCTGTTTCTTGGAGAGATAAGGCGGGGATTTTGCTCGATTATCACAAAGGCCGGGCAGGTTGTGTTGGAAAAAATCCAGGCCCGTGAGCGAAGTGAATCCTCAATGAGTGTAATCGCCTGATTTGTTCAACTGATTAAGTCCCGCCTTGGCCGCTCAGTTCCGAAGTGAGATAATTCTCGCTGCTCGACCAGCCGCTTGTTCGCCCCCAACCTGAGGCGAATCGAGCCAGCTCCCCTGTCGCCCTCACGCGAACTGTAGGAGCCGCGAATCTCACATGGAGGTTCCCATGACCAACACTGAATGCCGCAATCTTGCAAAGCGCAGCCTTACGGAAATCGGGATAATCTTGATGTTCCTGATCTCGGCCACTCCCGCTTTAACTGCACAGATATTTTCAACTTTGGCAGATTTCGACGGTAAGTCCAACGGTGCTAACCCTGCTTGGGGAATCCTTGCCCAGGGGATCGACGGAAACATCTACGGGACAACCCACCTGGGTGGCATTGACGTTGACTTGGGTTCAATCTTTAAGGTTACCCCCAGCGGCACACTGACATCGCTTCACAGCTTCACCTCCATCTTCACGGGTAACCCCTATGGCGGCTTGGTGCTAGCAACCGACGGCAATTTCTACGGAACGACAGCTTCTGAACAAGGCGGCATGGTTTACCAAATGACACCTGGCGGTGTCGTGACCACGATTTTCTACTTCTGCACACCCCCCTACTCAGGGGGGACCAAGTGCGCCGATGGCAAATTGCCGGCCGATACGCTGGTGCTAGGTATCAATGGGAATTTCTACGGGATGACCCCCGAGGGCGGGGCCAATAACAACGGTGGCACGGTTTTCGAAGTCACCCGCGAGGGCCGCTTGACCACCCTCTATAGCTTTTGCGCTCAACCGAACTGCGCCGACGGCAATTATCCGATTTCGACGCTGGTTCAGGGCAATGACGGAAACTTCTACGGTTCAACCAACTATGGTGGGGCCAACGGCAACTACGGGACAATTTTCAAGATTACTCCTGCCGGTCAATTGACCACGCTTCACAGCTTCAGCGGCACTGACGGCAGCGTTCCTGCTGGAACTTTGATTCAAGCGACAGACGGGTACTTCTATGGAGTCACCTACAACGGAGGTCCTCAGGGCGACGGAACCATCTTTAAGATTTCCGCCGGGGGCGCCTTTAAGCCGCTCTACAACTTTTGCGCGCAAACAAACTGCACCGATGGCGCCAATCCCTCCGGAGGCCTCGTGCAGGCCACAGACGGAAATTTCTACGGCACAACCTCTGCTGGTGGGGCAAGTGGCAGCTATGGCACGGTATTTCAACTGACGCCTGACGGCACTCTGACCACCCTGCACGCCTTCGATAACAGCGATGGCTCAGATGCCGAGGGAAGTCTTTTACAGGCAACGAACGGAATTCTGTACGGCACAACCTACTTCGGTGGTCCGGCGTGCCCGGGTTTCACCGATGGCTGCGGCACACTATTCAGTGTGGCGCTCGGGCTTGGACCATTCGTAAAATCCGTGACGGCCGCAGGAAGAGTGGGTGCCGAAGTTGGCATTCTGGGCAACGATCTCACAGGTGCTACCCAGGTGACATTTAACGGGACGGCGGCGCAGTTTACGGTGCAGTCGCCTACGCTCGTCATCACGCACGTTCCCGCAGGCGCGACCACAGGAACAATACAAGTGACGCTGCCGGGCGGAACGCTTTCGAGCAACGCGCCGTTTCACGTGATTCAGTAAGGTACGACAGCGACATAGTGGCGGTCTGAAAAGTCGATTGGTGTAACATCCCCATTACACTCATTGGCCCGGATTGGCCCGTTTCTCAATGAGTGAAATCGCCTGGCTTCGTCAACTATGCGGCATGGCTTCGCGCCATGGTGGATTTTCTCCACGCATCGCGAATAGCGACGGCTGTTCGGAAAGCCGTCGCTATTTAGGCTTGCGGACGGCTTAGGTGATGAATCAAAGCCTGGCCACCCGCCGACGTTGTCAACCGAATCACGGAGTGATCTTGTAAATTACACCGTTTCCGCTGCTGCCGCCGTTGAGGGTGGCGCCGTAGATGTTGCCCGAGCTGTCCTCGGCCAAGCCTCCGGCTGGATTGAATCCGTCGGATGCGCCGGTAAAGCTGTAGATCACGGAATATTTGCCGTTGGCGGTTTCTCGAGCCACGACACCACAACCAAAGGTGCAAGTTGAGTTCACGGTTCCGCCGTAGAAGGTCGTGCCGTACCCGTTGCCGGCGTCATCAAACAGGCCGGCAGAGGGCTCTTCTCCATCGCCCGCCGTCTCGCCAAAAGTGTGTAAGACTCGCTCCACACCTTGGGCGTCCACCGAGAAAGCAACCCCACAGCCGACAGTCCCAAGCGCGCAAGTGGTGGTGTTACCCCCGAACTGAGTGACGCCATAAAAGACGCCTTTTTTAGTCCGGAGCAGGCGCCACCGCGGCGAAGTACCCTTCGCTCCTTCAGGAAATGTGTAAAGTGTCGTCAGGGTGCCGGAAGGGTCCAGTTTGAACAGAGTTCCCCCATTGCCCGCCATGTAGCTGCCGCCAGTCGCGCCGTAGATGTTGCCCGCCTCATCGTTGATTAAATCTTGAGGAAATGCTCCGTCGGCCTGTCCGGTAAATTTGTACAACACGGTCTCTACGCCAGCTAGCGTGACCTTAAAAAGAACGCCACAGCCCAAGCTGCCATCGCAGCCGGAGACGCCGCCAAAGCTGGCGCTGCCATAGAGATTGCCCTTGATCATGACCAATCCAAGCTCAGCCTGGCCCTGATTCTGAGAACCGTCCGTGCCGCCCAGGAAGGCGTGCAATACCACCAACGATCCAGTCGTCGTCAGTTCGAAGACGGTCCCACAACTGCACGTGGCGTCACCGCCCAAAGAAGTGATTCCGTAGAGATTGCCCTCGCCATCCCGAATTAACCTGCCAATCGGAATTCCTCCGTCGGTTGAGCCGGTAAAGGTGTAGAGGACAGTCTCCTGCCCCGTGGGATCCAGTTTGAAAATGATCCCCCGGTTGGAGGATCCTCCAAATTGGGTCGTGCCGTAGAAGTTGCCTGCGGAGTCGAGGATGAGACCTCCGTTGGGAGCGCTGCCGTCCGTAAAATTGAAGGTGTAGAAGACGCTAAAAGTCTGGGCGGAAGCGGCGGTAACAAGCAATGTTAGTGCGAGTATGCTTAGGGCGAGTTTCACCTGGAATCTCCTTGGTTGGTCTCCAAAAAACAGCATTTATTGTACATGCATCTCTCGTTCTTCATCGCAATGGACTGTTTGTAATGCTCCCGAAAAGTGACGGTTCTCCACAGTTCACGGGCGGTTCCGACGAAGACAACCCTGGCGGTTTGGTTTTCGATGCTGTAGGCAATCTCTATGCGACAACTTACTTCGGAGGGAACGCTAATGGGGGCGTGACGGGATAGTTTCTGTCGCCGATCAGCACTAACGTTCTGCGGACATTCCATCGTGCTAGCAGGTGCACCAAGTGTGTGACAATGGTCGCCCTGGTTTAGGCAGGTTTGCGCTTAAGACGTTGTGCGTCGGGGGATACGCCGAATCGCAGGGTCCGGGGGAGTCACCACCGATTCATCGTCTCCGTCTGTGTTCCAGCACCCACACAACAGCACAAAAGACTGTGAACGCGCAGGCAAACGGCAGGTAGAGGTCCAACCAATGCCAGGTAAACGGCTGCGCCATGAGCACGATGCCTGCGAGGAGCAGGCCGAGGCTGCCATACACCTTTGATTTTTCGAAAAAGAGAGAGTAAACAGCAGCGAGTATCGCCGGTGGAAAGAGAAGAAAGACGATCGAGAGCACTCCGCCGAGCGGAGTTCCTATCCCCCCGAATGAGGCAGCAACGGGGATCACCAGGACGCCGGAGACCATCGCAACCAAGGCGGCGGTGCCAATGAGTGCGTCACGCGGTCGCAAGCAGAGGCGATCATTCGTGTTAAGGAATTTCGTGACGAAACTACTCGCACCTTGACGAAGCGAGGGCTGGCCGTGCCCGCTTTTAGTCAACATGTTCACCTTCTTCGATGAACCGGGCCTCGGGCGGAGGCAACCGGTCCCCCGGACGTGCAAAGCAGCAATACAACGTCGGCAGGAGGAATATGCTGACTAATAACTCGAAGGTGAGGCCGCCCACGATGACGATGGCGAAAGGGCGCTGGGAGTCGGAACCAATGTCGTGAGACATGGCTGCTGGCAAGAGCCCGAGCGTGGCGACAAGCATCGTCATCATGATGGGACGGAGTCGCAGCGCCGCTCCTTCTTTGGCTGCATCCCGCACAGTCCTGCCACGCACTCTGAGTTGGTTGATGTACTCGACCATGATCACGCCGGTCTGGACGGATACCCCGATGAGCGCCAGAAATCCGAGGCCTGACGACACGCTGAAATGGGTTCCCGTCAGCAGGAGGCTGAGAAATCCGCCCAGCGGCGAAAGCGACACCACCGCGAGAATCAGCAGTACCCACTTCCACGACCCAAACGCTGAGTAGAGAATGAAAGCCATCAGCAGCAACGTGATCGGAACAATAAAGGCCAGCCGCCGGTTGGCCCGCTGCTGGCTTTCGTATTCGCCCGTCCAGTCGAGGTGATAGCCTTCGGGAAACTTTACTTTCTGGCGAACTTCTTCAATCGCCTGCCGCACGGTGCTGCCTAAGTCACGCCCACGTACGCTGTACTTGATAGCGATGTATCGCGAATTGCCCTCGCGGTAAATCGTGGAGGCTCCATCGTCCAGCGTGATTTGCGTGACCTGGCTCAGCGCCACCCGCTCTCCCGATGGCGCGAGGATGCGAATGCTGCCGATGTCCTCGACGGTTTGGCGGAACTGGGGCTGGTAGCGTACGGTCAAGTCGTAGCGTTGTTCGCCGATCAGAATCTGGCTCACAGCCTTCCCGCCTACGGCGCCTTCGACCGCGTCCTGAATGTCGCTTACGTTGATGCCGAAGCGGTCCGCGGCTGCGCGATCCACGGCCAGATCTACGTTGGGTTGCCCGCGCACCTGAAAGGTACCTATGTCGGCTACGCCGGGAATCTGGCCCATCACCGACTGCATCTCTTCTGCTTTTTGCTCGAGCGTCTTCAGGTCGGGTCCGAAGAGCTTTACCGCCAACTCACCTTTCACGCCGCTGACCGCTTCCTCAACGTTGTCGGAGATGGGCTGGGAAAAATTCCAGATGACGCCGGGGAGCTTGCTCAGGGCTTCGTCCATGGCTGCGATAAGATCGTCTTTGGTGCGATATTCCTTTCGCCATTTTTCGCGCGGCAGCAGATCAACGAAGAACTCGGTGTTGTAGAAACCGCTGGCATCGCTGCCATCATCGGGGCGGCCCACCTGGCTGACCACTTGTGTAACTTCAGGAAAGCTGATCATGATCAGACGCGCTTGGTTTGCCAGATCAATGCCGGTGGTGGGTCCGGTGCTTGGCGCCAGCGTCCCGCGTACCCAAATGGCGCCTTCATCGAGATGGGGAAGAAATTCCGAACCAATGAGTCCGCCGAACCCAAGAAAGACCATGACGATAGCAAGGACGGCAGCTCCGGCTATTACGGTGTTGGTATGGTCGACGCACCATTCCAGACCGCGCCGGTAATGGTTGAGCAGCCAATCAAAAACAGGATTGCGTAACTCCTTGAGTTGGCGCCGGAACAGAAAACTACAGATCACCGGGGCGATTAGAAGCGAGAAGATCAATGCACCCAGCAGGGCAAATGCAACTGTCCAAGCCATGGGGTGGAACAGTCTGCCTTCCACACGTTGCAAGGTGAAGATGGGAAGATAGGCGGTAATAATGACGAGAATTGCGAAAAATACTGGACGCTGCACCTCATGCGAGGCGTCGCCAATGACTTGAACCAGGGTTCGGTGTTCATCGACGTGCGATTCGATGTGGCGAATAATGTTTTCTACCATCACCACCGCGCCATCCACGATCATTCCGAAATCTAGCGCCCCGAGAGATAGAAGGTTCGCGGGAATCTGGTTCAAGTCCAGCAAAATGGAGGCGAAGAGCAGAGAAAACGGAATGGTGATGGCAACCACCAGCGCGCCGCGAATATTCCCCAGGAACAGAAAGAGGATCAACGTAACCAGCAGCACGCCATGGGTTAAGTTGCGCAGGACGGTGTGGCTGGTGTATCGGACCAGGTCGCTGCGGTCCAGATGCGATACAAACTTCACTCCCGGCGGCAACAACCCGTTGTTAAGTTGATGGATCTTCTCATGCAGCGCGCTTAGTGTCGCCTGAGCTTCGGCGCCTTTGCGGAGCAGGACAATTCCTTCCACAACATCGTTATCATTAATAATCGTGCCGTCTTCGTGACGGATGGCTTTTCCCAGTTGTCCCAGCCGCACTTTAGGCGCCTGGGTGACCGTTCCGAGGTCGCGGATTCGGACGGGCGTGCCATTGACGACTTTGACGACCGTCGCCCCGATGTCGTCCGTCGTCTGCATCAGGCCTACGGCGCGCACATTCAGCGCCTGCTGGCCTCTTTCGATGAAGCCTCCGCCTGCATTGGTATTGTTGTTGATCAGCGCTTGCTCAACCTGGCCTAAGGCCAGCCCGTAAGAAACGATCTTTCCGGGGTCGATCTGCACCTGGTATTCACGCGTGGGACCGCCAAATATGTTGATATCAACCACGTTGGGCACGGACTTAAGCTGATTTAGTACGTACCAGTCCTGCAACGCCTTCAATTCCATGGTGTCGTAGCGGGGGTTGGTACTGGTAAGCGTGTAAAACATGATCTGACCGGTGGGGCTGTAGTCGGGCCCCAAAGACGGATTCACTCCGTTGGGGGTCGTGGCTTGGGCCAGCCGATCTAGCACTTCTTGTCGTGCCGTGAACGTCGTGACGTCATCGTCGTAGATGATGGTGATGACTGAAAGTCCTGCAAGAGAGACAGAGCGCAGGTGGGTCATATGGGGGACACCGTTCAACTGCACTTCAAGCGGGACGGTGATCTGCTGTTCCACCTCCTCGGCGGCATGGCCGGGCCACTGGGATATGATTTGGACGTAGGTGTCGGCAACGTCGGGGTAGGCTTCGATGGGCAGATTGTGGAAGGAAACGATGCCCCAGGCAAAGAGCAAGACACCCAGACTCAGCACCAGAATGCGATTGTTCAGGGCCAAGTCAACTAAGTAACGGATCATCTTGTTTGCAGTGCCATGGACACGAAGTGCGAGAGCTTGCCCGTTACTCGGTACGGATGCACTCTTCTATCGCGGAATGGCGATTGCGGGGAGGCACTCAAACGCCTCGGCTCGGTAATATTTCGAGTCCTGCAACAAATCTTTTGATTGGGTTCCTCAAGCGATCCAGAAATGGGATAATGCGGCCACACTTGAACGATATCCATGTTTGAACGGATCTGGGAACCGCGGAACCGGACCACCGTCTTGCTCGCCAGTGCGGCTGCCGTCCTGGTAATTGCCGCGGTGGACTGGTGGACGAAGCCCTATTTCTCTTTGGGCTTTCTGTACTTGTTTCCCATCATGCTCGCGGCTGGCTTTTTGCCGCGATGGACCATCGTGATCTTGGGGATCGGATGTGCCCTGCTTAGCGAACGTTTCAGCAACCTGGATCCGTCGGATTCGACGATTCGTTTGGTATTTGAGGCCCTGGCGTTGTGTGGCTGCGGACTCTTTACTTCCGAACTCCTCCGTAACCGGCGATTGAGTCTTTCGGCTCAGGAGCGGCTACGCGTCCTGGTGGAAACCAGCCCGGCGGCGATCGTGACCATCGACGAACGCGGCTTCATCGAATTGGCCAACCGGGCTGCTACCGATCTCATGGCTCCGCGCGACGGACACCTGATTGGCTACCCCATCGCTGCATTCCTGCCTGAACTACACCACGCTTTGCGGTGGGAGGATCGACCACAGTTCAGGACCTCGATGCAATGCTGGGGCCATCGCGGCAACGGCGAAGCGTTCTTGGCAGACGTTTGGTTCTCCAGTTACAAGGATGGGGCGACGCCCAAACTCGCGGCAATTATCGCGGACGTCAGTGAAGAGCAGGCCGCCCCTTCAGGACCCAGTCCGGCTGCGTCGGACCACCAGGAGCGAGCCCAGTTGAACAACCGCGAGTTGGAGGCACTCCGGCTGGTGGTTCAGGGCTTGGCGAACAAAGAAATAGCGTCACACATGGGAATCTCCGAGAGCGCAGTAAAAAATACGATGCAGCAACTGTTTGCTAAGACTGAGGTACGTACTCGCGGCCAGTTGGTCCGGGTCGCATTAGAACGCTACCGAGATCTCCTGTAACATCGCCTTGGCACTCATTAAACCGGATCGTGTGCAACCACTTGCCTTTGCCAGTTGTCCGCCGCCTGGCCATCCCCCCGCTAGACCGCCCGCCCGAAGCGGCTTACGAAGCCCTGAACACCGCTTTAGGCGGCGAGCACATGGATTCAAACCAGCGGCTGATATATACCTGAGCATGAGCTTCTCCGCAGAAATGCCGGGCCGTAGGGCTGTTGGCGGCATTTAGATCCCACTTCACGACCGCAAGCCTCTGATCCCCGCACTCGATCACAAACCAATGGATCGGATTCTCACTCACAATCCCGCAAATCTCGCATTGGAATTCCTTCAGACTCGACATGCTTTCTCCTGACGGCCGCTAATCGCCAGCTTTGGCGACCGGCTTCTCAGCCTTCTGCTCCGGATATTCGTATACCCCACGCCCAGCCTTCCGCCCCAATCGCCCGGCTTTCACATACTGCACCAAAAGTGGTGCAGGCCGATATTTCTCCCCCAGCGACTTGTGCAAGTACTCGAGAATCGACAACCGCGTATCCAATCCCACCAAATCCACCAGCTCAAACGGTCCCATGGGATGGTTCAACCCCAGCTTTAAGGCTTTATCGATATCTGCTGCAGAAGCAATCCCTTCCGCCAGCATGTAAAACGCCTCATTGCCGATCATCGCATTGACCCGGCTGGTAATGAACCCCGGCGACTCTTTGATCACCACTACTTCTTTCCCCATCCGCTGTCCAACCTCCGCCGCGGTCGCCAGCGTATCCTCATCCGTCTCCAACGCCCGCACCACTTCCAGCAACTTCATTTTGTGCACCGGATTGAAGAAGTGCATCCCAATACATTTCTTCGCGCGATAGGTCACACTCGCAATCTCCGTCACACTAAGCGACGAAGTATTCGAAGCCAGAATCGTCCCCGGACGGCAAATCTTGTCGAGCAGCGTAAAGATTTCGATCTTCGACTCCATCTCCTCCGGCACCGCTTCAATCACCAGATCAGCTTCGCGCGCCGCTTCCTCCACCCCGCCTGCATACTCCAATCGCCCAAACGCCGCATCAGCGTCCGCCGCAGAAACTTTCCCCAACTCAACCGCCTTATCGAGATTGCCGCGGATTTCCGTCTCCGCCTTGCGCAGCGCATTCGGCAGCAAGTCTTCAAGAATCGTCCGATAACCGCCGAGCGCCGCCACATGCGCAATACCTCGCCCCATGGTCCCAGCGCCAATCACAGCAATGGTGTTCACCCCCGCCACTACTTCGCTCCCTTCTCCAACTGCGCGACAATGGCATTCAGGTTGGTTCCGGCCGCCCGCAAACTTTCAGCCAGACGCTTCGATTCATCCGCATCCATGCCAGCAACAAAGGCCTGAATGCGCCGCAGCGTGGTCACAATGTCATCTACATAATTAATCAGACGAATTAATTCTCCAGATGTTCCCATATCAATTTTCACTCCTTTTTGTGCGGGATGGCGGTCAGTTCAGAATCGTGACAAGACCGTCAAGAATGTCTTGGGGCTTCCTGTGTGTACCTCTGTATCCTCTGTGGTTTCGCTTTTACCGTCGATACTGCGTCGGCTGCGGACCCTTCTCCAGCATCTCGCGGTTCCAGATCGCGCCTTCGCGGGTGTAGCTGGCCAACTCGAAATCCTGGGTCAGTTCCAGAGCATCGGTGGGACAAGCGTCCTCGCACAATCCGCAAAACATGCACCGGCTCAGGTCGTAGGTAAAAGTGGTCAGCTCCTTGCGGCGCGTCTTCTCATTGCGCTCACTGGTCACCATGATCAGGTGTTCCGGACAGGCCAGCGCGCACAAGTCGCACGAAATGCACATGGTCTCATTCGTATCCGGATTCACATTCAGCCGCGGCGCCCCGCGATACCGTTCCGCCACCTGCGGCCGCTCCAGCGGATATTGCTCGGTATAAATCTCTTTGGGATCCTGATAGCGAAACGTCACACTCAGCCCCTTAAGCAGATCGATGAAAAACACTTTGCGTAGGATTTGTGCCATGCCCATGACGCCATAAGCATACCACTAGATCGCCAAAATCGCTGCCCGACGCACTCCTGCAAGATTTCCCCTGTGATCCTCTGTGCCCCCTGTGTCACGCCTTTCTCTGCGTTCTCGGGCATTTTCTCTGCGCACTCTGCGTTAAGCTTTTTGCCTTCTCACCCGATAAAATACCTACTCGTGTCTCTACCGCCCAACGACGAACTCTGGATGGAAGAAGCTCTCCGTGCCGCCCAGCGCGCCCTCGAGGCTGGCGACGTTCCCGTCGGAGCCGTCGTCATCCACAACCACCAAATCATCGCGCGCGGATGGAACCGCAACTTAGCCGACGCCGATCCCACCGCTCATGCCGAGATCATCGCCTTACGGGAGGCCGGCAAACACCTCGGCAACCATCGTCTGGGAGACTGTGAGCTGTTTGTTACAATCGAGCCGTGCGCCATGTGTGCCGGCGCGCTGGTGCATGCCCGGCTCAAGCGCCTGGTCTACGGGGCTGACGACCCCAAAGCCGGCGCGGTGCATTCGGTGATGCAAGTGCTGAACCATCCCAGCTTGAATCACCAAATGGATGTGCAGTCAGGCATCCTGGCAGGCCGCAGCGCCGAGTTGCTACAAGAGTTTTTCCGAAGTCGTCGCTAGTCCTACTGCTCGCCGATACTGAATTACTTCCTTCTTCATCGCGTGCTCGTATGCTCGACCGCCGTCTTGATGCCATTTCCGCGCTGCTTCATGAGTTCGCAAATTGTGAAAATCGTTGCGAGTGTTTCGTCTGGCATGGGGCCTCTAATCCGTGTGATTTGAGGTGCGAAATTGTGACCTCCGGCCTATCAGAGTGATGAGGCAACCTTGGGTGTCCAAGTCAGTCTCTTGCCGTCGGTTCTGACGACAACTCGCATGGATTTGATCGCATCCAAGATCGGTACTCAGTGGGCGGGAGTGTGGCAGGAGCCGCTTCGTAGTTGCGCTCGGCGCTTTCTGAAGGGAACTCGTCGGCTCATGCGCTCATCATTTTATTTGCTTCTCTGCTCTTTTCTCTTCATGGCGACGGGCTTCGCGCAGGTTGTGCCCCAGGCTGTGCAGGCTTCCTATGAAGGTCAAAACATAAGTGCCGTGTCCCTAATTGCCAATCCGCATCGCAACCTCGACCCCTTGCGCGCCTGCATTACCCTAAGGCCGGGTGATCCGTACTCCGAAGAGAATATCCGGGCAAGCGCAGAGGCGCTAGAAAAGGCAGGTGGATTTCCGAAGGTCGAAGTCAGCGTGGTGCCTGATGCCACGGGTCTACGCATCAGCTTTCTCCTGGAGCCAGCCTATTATCTCGGAATCGTGGATTTTTCTGGGGTCGGGAAGTCCTTCTCGTATACGCGCCTTCTCCAGGTGGTCGACCTCCCCGATGAAGATCCTTTTGATCACTCTCGCCTTCCGGCTGCGGAAGAAGCGCTCACAACTTTTTTGCACAAAAATGGCTTTTTCCTGGCGAACGTGCACACCGACACGAAGATTGACGATGCCCATCAATTGGTGGGCGTCAGCTTCGCGGTGGAGAGGGGGAAACAAGCGCGAATCGGATCCCTTGAGATTGTTGGGCCCGCCCCGGCGGAGCGTGTCAAGCTTCATCACTCCGTGCAGTCGCTGCGCGCGCGACTGTCTGGCGGCCTTCTAAAACCGGGAAAGGTTTATGACCAGGAACGAATTAGCGCAGCCACAACCCTCCTGAAGAAGGCGTTGGCGAAACAGCATCGCCTGGCGGCCACGGTCCACGAGAATCCTCCCGAATACCACCCAGAAACCAATCTCGTGGATGTTTCATTCAAAATCGAATTGGGTCCGGTGATCACGGTTCAAGCCGTGGGAGCTCGGCTCTCCCGCATCCCCTTCCTGGGAGGAAGAGAAATGAAGAAGCTGGTCCCCATCTACTCTGAGGGGGCGATTGATCAGGATCTGGTCGACGAAGGGCAGCGGAATCTTACCGACTACTTTCAGAAGAAAGGATTCGCCGATGTCAAAGTGACATCGAGCATTCAGAATCAGCCCGCCCAGACTGTTGTTGTCTATCAAATCGATCGCGGCCGGAAGCACAAGGTCGAGCGCATTCTTTTACATGGCAACTATGCGCTGTCGCACAAAGAGTTGATGGCTCATGTCGTCGTGAAGAAATCTCATATCTGGACGCACGGGAGTTTCAGTCAGAAGCTTCTGAAGCAGAGTAGCGACAACATCCAGGCCGTGTATCAGGACCGGGGGTACGAAGATGTCAAAGTCACGGCTCAAGCAGTGGATCGTGAACCGCAGATCGACATTGCGTTCGAAATCGCAGAAGGCCCTCAAACCATTGTTGAGGACGTCAGAGTCTCTGGAAACGAGAATATCCCCTACGCGGAGCTTACCGCTCCAAAAGGATTCGAACTGCGATCCGGCATACCATATTCTCCGCGAAAATTAGCCGAGGACCGGAACCGCATCTCAGCAACCTACCAGAATCGCGGATATCTGAATGCGGAAGTGAAAGCGACCCTGCAGCAGAACGCTGGCGATCCGCACCGTGTGAATGTCGCTTACACCATCACCGAGCATCAGTTAGTGCGGATCAACGAGGTGGTTTATTTGGGTCAGGAACACACACGATTGCCTCTAATCGCGAGGACAGCCAAGATTCCGCCCGAGTCACCGATGCGACGGGTGCAATTGCTCGAAGCCGAGAGCCGACTCTATGACTTAAACATTTTCGACTGGTCAAGCGTCGGTCCGAGCAAGCCGATCATCGATCAGGCGGACGAAACTGCGCTGGTCAAAGTGCACGAAGCGAATCGCAATCAAATCGTATACGGATTCGGATTCGAGGTCTCGCACCGGGGTGGAAACGTACCGACGGGGACTGTTGCGCTGCCAGGGGGAGGCGGAACCATCGGTTTGGGAGGCCAACAGATCGCGCCGAGTCAATCGACTTTTGCGAGCCCACGCGGCTTGATCGAATACACACGACGCAATCTGCGCGGACTGGGAGAGACGGCGAGCGCTTCCGTCCTCCTGTCGCGTCTTGACCAGAAGGTGCTAACGACATACGGCAAGCCTCAGTTTCTCGGTTCCGACTGGAGTTCACTTACCAGTTTTTCCGTCGAGCGCACCAGCGAAAATCCTCTGTTTACCGCTGGTCTCGGCGACCTGTCTTTTCAGTTCGAGAAGCTGATAAGCAGAAAGACAAACACCCGATTGCAGCTACGCTACGATTTCAATAAGACTGATTTGTCTCACCTGCTCGTTCCTGAGCTTGTACTTAACCAGGATCGGCATGTGCTCCTGTCGACCGTATCAGGGACGCTCATCCGCGACACACGTGACAAGGTCCTCGACGCGCACCGCGGGATGTTCGCTACCGTCAACGTTGGAATTACACCAACCGCCCTCGGTTCAAGCGCCAACTTCGCCAAATTGTTTGCGCAATATGCTTATTACAAACCCATCCACTCATTGGTTTTGGCCAATAGTATCCGGCTAGGGCTTGCATCTCCTTTTGCCGGCAGCTTCGTGCCGACCAGCCAATTGTTCTTTTCCGGTGGCGGAACCTCTTTGCGCGGATTTCCCATAGATCAGGCCGGGCCGCAACGGCTGGTTCCGTTCTGTAACGTGCTGCAAGGGGAGTCGGGATGCGTGAACGTGACCGTGCCTGTGGGCGGAAAGCAACTTTTCATTTTGAATTCAGAGGTGCGTTTTCCCTTGGGCATCATGAAAGGGCTTGGTGGCGTTGTGTTTTATGACGGTGGCAACGTATACAGTGCGATTAACTTGCACAACTTCGTTGATAACTATTCGAACACCGTTGGCATCGGATTGCGTTATGCGACTCCGATCGGACCCGTACGGATTGATTTCGGGCGCAATCTGAACCCGGTGCCCGGGATTGGCGCGAATCAGTACTTCATCACGGTCGGGCAGGCCTTTTAGAGGATCGTCTATGAACTGGAAACGAATTATTATCTGGACGCTGGCAGCAATCGTAGGCGTGATCTTTGTAGCTGCCATGGGGGCATATCTCTACCTCAAGAGCTCAAGTTTTCAGCGCTTCGCGATAAACCAAATCGAACAGCAAGCAGCTGCGGCCACGGGAGCGAAAACAGAGATCGGCAGTCTCGATGTCAACTTGTCGACGCTCACCGCGCACCTCTATAACATCACATTACGTGGGACTGAAGGCCCGGATCAGCCGCCACTCTTACACGCCGATAAGCTGACGGTGGGCGTAAAGATACTGTCGGCGCTCAGACGCCAGGTCTCGCTCCGCGAGTTGCTGATTGAGCACCCTGTTGTTCACATGCGGGTAGATCGCTCCGGCAAGAACAATCTGCCAACGGCACCACCCAGCCAAAATACCAGCCATACCAGCGTATTCGATTTGGGCATCGGGCACGCCGCGATCACGGGCGGTGAAATCGACTACGACGATAAAAAGATTCCCCTTGAGGCTAACCTGTACGATTTCGGAACCGACATTCATTTCACTCCCATCGTCAAGCGATACGACGGCACGCTTTCGTACAACAGCGGGCAGGTGCGTTATGGCCAATACAGCCCTCTTCCGCACAGCCTGAACTTGGAATTCAGCGCCTCCCCGGAAAGATTTGGCCTGGAGTCTGCCATCTTCAGGATTGGATCGTCCAGCGTAGCCCTGAATGCCGCCCTGTCAAATTACGCGAATCCGATTGCTGATGGAGACTACGAAATCAGGATTCATGCTCAGGATTTCGCCCAGCTATCTCCGGGCACTGCGCCTCGAGGCGACGTTCTTCTTCGCGGGAAGTTGCACTATCAGGAAATGGGAAGCGAGCCCCTGCTGCGAAATGTTTCGGTCCACGGAGAGCTTGCGAGCGAGGTACTGATCGCAGTCGCTTCGGGAACCAAGGTGGAACTGCGCAAGCTCCAAGGGCAGTACCAGTTTGCAGGAGGCAGATTGCAAGTCACAAATGTGAGCACGGAGGCCCTGGGCGGACTCATTACTGCGGCTGTTGACGTAAAGAACCTGGACGCGACGCCGGACTCTCGAGTTCACCTGGGACTGCGGAATGTCTCGCTGCGCGCTTTGCAGCAGACTCTGCGACGACAGGAACTCAATGCAGCTTCCGTCTCCGGGCAACTGAATGGCAATGCCGAAGCGGTGTGGAAAGGCAGCATCACCAATTTGAGAGCGCAGTCCGATCTGAGCGTTCACGCTTACGCCAGCAGTCGTTCAAATCCATCAGGAAGCGAGGTTCCTGTTGACGGCGCTATCCACGTCAGCTACGACGGCCCGCGGCAAGCCATTGCATTCCACCAAACGTCGTTGCGGATTCCTTCGGCAACGCTCAACGCACAGGGAGAAATTAGTGATCGTTCAAGTTTGCAGGTCCAGTTGGCCGCCAGTGACCTGCATCAACTTGCGGCTTTGGCCGCTTCCTTTAGCTCCAACCCCACCATGCCGCCCGCCCTCTCGGGTTCAGCTACGCTCAATGCCATCGTGCATGGCACGATGAAGAAGCCTACGATCACGGCGGAACTGAGCGCCCAGGCTCTGCAGGTCCAAGGCAGCGAATGGAGAAGCGTCAAGTTTAAAATCCAGGCAAGCCCGTCGGAATTCTCCATACAGAACGGATCACTGATTAACGCGCATCAAGGGCAGGCCGTGTTCAGCGCCAGCGCGGTGCTGCGTAACTGGTCTTATGAGCCAGCTAATGCAATCAAGGCATCCCTCAATGTGCAGCAATTGCGAGTGTCAGACTTGCAGCAGTTGGCGGGCCAGCACTATCCGATCTCTGGCGACTTGTCGGCGAAGATCTCGCTGGAAGGTTCGCAACTCAATCCCATCGGCTCCGGATCGGCGCATATCGCTGGCGCCCGCGCGTATGACGAGGCGATTCAAAATCTTACCCTGCAATTCCAGGCCGCGAGCGGATCGATCTCCTCAACTCTGAATGTGTCCGCCCCGACGGGCATCCTGAATGCGAATCTTTTCTACACGCCGAAAACCAAAGCCTACAAAGTGCGGCTCGATGCTCCGTCTCTGGTTTTGCAGAAACTACAGACCGTGCAAACCAAAAATCTCGACGTTACAGGCACCGTCAGTGCATCGGTGAATGGGGAAGGGACGCTGGACGATCCTCAGTTGACTGCGATCGTGCAGCTGCCGCAGCTGCGGGTTCGAGAAAACACGATTGCTGGCCTGAAGGCGGAGGTTCACGTAGCCGATCACGCTGCCGACTTCAACCTTGATTCGAAGCTGTCCGAAGCCTCCATCCGCGCCCACGGACACCTAGCCCTGACCGGCGACTACTACACCGAAGCAGCTATCGACAGTGGCCCCGTTCCCCTCGATGTTTTGATGGCTACTCATGCGAAAGGCGCGCCACAGGGCCTTACCGGCCAGACGGAATTTCATGCCACTCTTAAGGGCCCGCTAAAGGAGCCATCGCAGATCGAAGCGCATCTCACCATTCCGGTCCTCAAGGCCAACTATCAATCCTTGGAGATTGGACTTGCAGACGCGATCCGCGCGGACTATTCGAGGTCGGTTGTTACCCTACAGCCTGCGGAGATCCGCGGCACAGGCACTTCGCTCAAGATTCAGGGGCGGCTACCCATCGGTGGCACAGCCGAACCGACTCTTTCTGCGCAGGGATTGATCGATCTGCGAATCCTGAAGATTGTCGCCCCCGACGTGCAAAGCTCGGGGATGATCTCGCTCGATGTTCGCTCCTCGGGTTCGGCAGAGAAACTGGCAGTTCAGGGTAGGGTCCAGCTCAAGGATGTAGCCATGACGACGGCGGATGCGCCCGTCGGGGTCGAGAAACTCAACGGCACGCTCGACATCACCAATGATCATCTCCAGGTTTCAAAGATGACGGGGCAAGTGGGAGGAGGGCAGGTCTCGCTGAGCGGGTCGATCGCCTACAAACCTGGTCTGCAATTCAACCTTGCGTTGCAGGGAAAATCCGTTCGCTTACGGTATCCAGACGGTTTGCGTTCGTTGCTCGATGCAAACCTCGCCTACAGCGGGAGCACGGAGGCGTCGATCCTCAACGGACGCGTCCTGATCGACAGCTTATCGTTTACACCCGATTTCGATTTGACAAAATTTGGTGATCAGTTCAGCACCGGAACTACAACCCCTTCTCAGCCGGGATTTGCCGATACCGTGAAGCTGGCGATTGGCGTGCAATCCCAAGAGAGTTTGAGCGCCACGAGTTCGCAGGTCAGCATCGCCGGGACGGTCGCCGTACAAGTTGCTGGTACGGCCGCCAATCCCGTAATCACCGGCCGCACAAACCTGACGTCCGGCGAGCTGTTTTATAGGAATCTTCGCTACGAACTGCAAAAGGGTGTCATCACCTTCGATGACCCAACCGAGACTCACCCGGTGATGAACGTCTCGGTAACGACGACGGTCGAGCAATACAATCTCACCCTCAGTATGCGCGGACCTCTGGACAAGCTCACGACCTCGTACGTTTCCGATCCGGCACTGGCGACGGCAGACGTCATCAATCTCATTGCTCAGGGAAAGACCACGCAGGAATCCGCAGCCACCAGTCAGAGCACAGATTCTATGATTGCCTCGCAAGCCGTGAGTCAGCTTAGCAGCGGTGTGCAGAAACTTGCGGGAATCTCCAGCCTGGAGATTGACCCGGCGATTGGCGGAAACAATCAGAACCCATCAACCCGCGTCGCGATCCAACAGCGTGTCACCAAGAATCTGCTCTTTACATTTTCCACCGATGTTTCTCAACCGGGAAGTGAAATCGTGCAGGGCGAGTATCAGCTGAACAAACGCTGGTCTGTGAGTATGGCCCGAGATCAGCTAGGCGGAGTCTCGGTAGATGGCAAGTATCGTAAGAGTTTCTAGGAAGCACGAACCCGACTCAATGCCTAGGCAACTCGACGAACACCGGTGGGATTTCTTAAAGGCTGCCGCTCCCCGTCCGTGAATTCTTCTGCCTCGGCGCCATTCGGCCGGCTGCGGTTTACCCCGCCTTCAACGCCCGCGTTGGTCAAGGCTGGCAGTGGTCGGAACAGAATTCGCAGGCTGAGCAGATAATCAACTTGTTCCAGGAAGCCCGCAATTGGCTCGGACTTGGACAGGAAGCAATCGGCAGTCTCAAGAACTTCCTCTGGCAGGCACTCATCGCCCGACATCAGCATGACGGGTACATCCGGCTTGGACTCCTTCATACGTGCCGCAACTATACCGCCATCCATTTCTGGCATGTGGTAGTCGAGGACCACCAAGTCCACTGAATTGGTCATAAAGGCTTCCATCGCTTGCTTGCCGTTCGATGCTGTTAGAACCCGATATCCGCTCTCTTCCAGCAACATTTTCCGGCCTTCGAGGATGCTCGGGGTGTCGTCGACACTGAGGACGATCGGTTTCCGAGTCATGGGAATCCTCCGCTTAGTCTTTCGTCGATTTGTTTGACGAGGCGCGAAGATTCCGCTGCCTGCACAGGCCATGCGCTGCTTTTGCATTCGACCATTCCAAGCTGGCTTATTCTCCTACAGCCCAGGTCCAACATTGAGAATCCTCACGCCTATGCTTTACCTTCCGACAGCACGAACGATGCCAACGGTTTCGAGGCAGTGTTTGCGATAGTAAGCGACCGGAATCGGTCGCTGGAGGAGAACTTTCGGGTGGAGGTTGGGAAAATCCGCGCTACAGCAGTCGCTGTACCTGCGCCCAGAAGGGTAGTCTCTCCGGAGGACAAGAAATCGGTCTGGGACCTGGAAGCGCTTCCCTCCCCGCTTCGAGGGTGGTCCTCTCATCTCTGCAACTCAATGACAGCCATAGTTATTGGCGGCAACGCTAGACGCGAGCATCCTCTCCTCATGGGGTGTGCGAACATAGCGATTCAACTCGGGCAAGGAGGGGCTGCTATTCAGGCTGCAAAATCGATTCTGGTAATGGGCGATGGTTCATGCTTTTCCTCGATCTTGCCTTGCGCGCTGATTTTGGCAAGTTCACAGTTGAGCTCCGCTCCGACCAACAAGGCGAAACCCGTCCAATACAGCCACGTCATGAGCGCAATCGCGGCTCCCAATGTTCCGTAGGTCTTGTTGAAGCTAGCGAAATGTCGGAAGTAGAGGCCAAGCAGATAAGAGAGAGCGATCCAGCAGCTAATGGCAAGAATCGCACCAGGTACTGTGGCCCGGAGGCGTTGCTTAACATTCGGCGCGAGGAAGTATAAAGTCTCCACCGCGAAAACACTGAACCCGATGGCAACGGACCAATGGATGTAAGGCCACACTAGAACAAACAAACGAGAAAGATGGATTCGATTGGCAACCCATTCTCCGAATCTCGGCCCGACGATCATCACGGATAATGCCACAAGCATCAATATCCCAATCACGACAGCTAGGCCCACCGCTAAGGACCTTGTTTTCCAGAAAGGCCGATCGTCTTGTACCCCATAAGCTATATTCAACGCTTCAATGGCAGCCGAGAATCCGCCCGAAGATGCCCAAAGCGTTCCCAAGACTCCAAGAGAAAGGAAGGTTCCTCTGCTGGGAGTGACGACATCCGACAAAACTCTCCGGACCAGCCCCATACTGTCCGGCGGCAAAAGTCGCGCCATCACGCTCACCGCTTGGTTGAAAAGGTCGGGCACCGGCAGGTACGCTACGATCGCCGACAAAAGAACAAGGGCTGGGAAAAATGACACGACAAAATAATAGGAGAGTGCCGCTGCCATCTGTAAGGTATGGTTCCGAGACACGTCTTCGTAGGTTTCGATCAGAGCGTGCTTGATCCCGGCTGGCATCGCGATCTTGGATGCATTTTCTGATTGCTTAGGCAGCCGCCTCCGTTGTCAAAACCATCAGTCGATTTCTGAGCCGGGATTTGTCGACGGTCTCGGGCCTGTGCGCGAACACGTCTATAGAACTTTCAGAATTTGCCACTACAGAGCATTCAGCAGAGTTTGGGCCGTGTTTAGCAGCTTACCGGCATCACTCTTGGAAATTAACGCGGAAAATCCCGCAGATTCGAGGGCGTCCGTACTGAGGAGAGCGCCAAAGGCAGTGAAGAGTATTAAACGGGTTCCAGGCAGGGTTTCTTTCAATATGCGCGCTGCGGTGAGACCGTTTATCTGGGGCATCGAGAGGGTCGAGAACGATAACATTTGGCCTGAGCTCTTGCGCTTTGGCAATGGCCTCTTGACCGTTTGAGGCTTCGCCGCAGACGCTCCAGCCCGCTTCCTCGAACATCTGTCGCAAACTCCTCCGCACGACGGCACTATCATCGGCGAGGAGAATGCGTTTCACATAGGCCAGATTTCCTAGAAATCCTACCTTTCGAGTGTCGGCTCGAAATTGCAGCAAAGCAATACCGAGAACGCTGTATACCAGCGAACAATATTGGGTTCGATCCAATACGGACGGGAGCTACATGACCACGCCTGTGATTGTCATTGACGGTGCTGTCATCGTTGGCTTTGCTTCAGCCACAATTGATGAGCACGTAGTTGACTCGAACACCCTCGATGTCTAACTCGCTCTTATTTTCAGGAGGGAAATCTGGGCCAGTTTTCGGACGCTCTTTAGAGGACAGTAATTTTGCCGGTGTTGCTGGCATTTCGAAGAGTATGGCGGAGAGAGAGGGATTCGAACCCCCGATACCCGTAAAGGTATACACGCTTTCGAGGCGCGCGCCTTCAGCCACTCGGCCATCTCTCCGCGCTGCTAATTTCATTTCATTTTATCAGGGAAGCTGTTAGCTAGAATTTTCTGCATCAATCTCATTGCACCGAGCCGTGCTCAACTCTAGGCCATTGAGGTAGAATTGTTTATCGACGGATTACGATCCCGCCTCGAAAGCGGACATACTTTTACGGGTATCCGGGGTTCGAATCCCTCTCTCCGCTACTTAATTTCGCACGGGTAAGTCGCTCGCTCATGCGGTAGACTACCAAGGCCTGTCATTATTTCAGGGTGCTACAGCCCCGACGACGGTGAAGCTGTACATATCTTCCGCTATTCTTGCTGAACCAAGGAGGCCATCTGATACGGCGCGCTTTGTCTGTCGTTCTGGCTCTCCAGTTATTCGCACCCTCGCGCCTCTTCTCGCAGACTCCAGTAGCGCCAAACCCTTCCTCGGATTTGCCTTCGCCGGCGATCCGAATCAGTACACGGCTGGTCCTGCTGGATATAGTCGTTACTGACAAGCACGGCCAACCGATCACCGGATTGCAACCCGAGAATTTTGCGGTTGCGGAGAGGGGCAAACCAGAAAAAGTCGTGTTCTTCACCCCGCCCGGTCGGCTCGTACCATCCCCTTCCGCGCTTCCCGCCGGAGTTTTTTCTAACCGCGCCGAATACCGTTCGCCCGGTGGTCCGCCCACCGTCATTTTGCTCGATGTGGTCAACACACCTCCACAACACCAGGCCGAAGCCCGCCTCCAGATGCTGAAATTTGCTGCTGAACAATTCAAGCCCGGCAACGAGGTCGCGGTCCTCACTCTTGGCAATCAACTCGACATCCTGCTCGATTTCACTACCGATTCGCACTTACTTCAGCAGGCCCTGCAACGATTCGCCGCCCAAAGGCCCGCACCTACAAATGATCCTCCCAGCCCTGCTACTCCGGCCACTACCACGACTCCGGGCGCCGGACTTGCCATGGCCCGCTTGAATGTCAGGTTGGATCAATTCGAAAATCAGGAACTCACCGACATCATCGACCGCCGCGTCGATCAAACTCTCGCCGCCATGCGCAGTCTCGGCCGCATGTTGAGCGGCATTCCCGGCCGCAAGAATGTTATCTGGTTGTCCGCCGGATTCCCTTTCAGCCTGCTTCCCCAGCATCAAGTGAACAGCCCTGTTCCTGGATCGGGGCTCGCAGGGGCCCGGGCCAGAAACTCGAAGTGCGAGACCAGCGGATGCCCCGACCCGGTCAACAACAACGAGACTATGCTGAATCCCGGCGACCAACGTCGCTACGACACTGACATTCGTAACGTTGCCGCTCAGTTGGCAGCTTCTGAGGTCGCCATCTATCCCGTCGATGTTCGCGGCCTCGAAGTCACTCCTTCTTCCAGTTCTTATGCCAGCCAGCAAACCATGGAAGAAATCGCCCGCGAAACCGGCGGCTTCGCTTTCATCAACCACAATGACATCCACAACGGTGTGGATCGCGTTTTTGCTGACCACGCTTCCTCCTACACCATCGGCTACTATCCTCGGGACCGGAACTGGGACGGAGGCTACCGCACCATCAACGTAAAAGTGGATCGCGAAGTCGCCGAAGTTCGATATCGTCGCGGCTACTTCGCCGTTGATCCCACATCCGAAAGTGATAAGAACCTCAACCGCGGACTCCAGGAAGCATTGCGCGACGCGGTTCCCGACACCCAGGTGACCTTCGACGCCAAGATTGCTTCCATTGACAACGGAAAAACCAGGGTCGAGTTTATGCTGGATGCGTCCGCACTCTCTGCCGAGGACACGCCGAAGGGCAAACGCCTCAATGCGGACTTTCAGGTCTCGATTCTGGGATCAGACGGAAAGACGGTCCTAAGCCGCGGCATGAAACTCGACCGGGTCGTGCCCGCCGCAACTTACCAGCAAATCGCCGAGCAGGGACTCAGCGTACACATCGACATCGAGCCACCTTCCGGCAGCGGCCAGCTTCGCCTGGCGGTACGAGATAATCACACTGGCTACGTAGGAACCCTGGAAGCAAGCCTCAAGTAGTGGCTTTTGTGCCATCTGTCGCTCCCGGCCTTTGTTTCCTTGACTCCATAGGCAGTTTAGGCGTACATTGTACGTACAGAGGCCAAGTCATGCCAACCGCCAGACCCCGCACCCAACGACTCAATGTTCGACTCAGCAGCCGGGAAGCCAGACTCATTCGTCTCGGCGCCGAACGCCGCGGCGTGAACATCACCAACTTCATTTTAGAGAGCGCCTGCGTCCGGGCCGAACAGGAGCTTGCCGACGCCCGCGATTTCCAGATCAGTTCCAAAGACTGGCAGCGTTTTAGCGAGGCTCTCGATCGGCCTGCGCGGGTAAAGCCCACACTGAAGAAGCTCTTTTCCGAATCCACTGTGCTCGACCGGCCCTGATGCCTTCTGGCCAATCTGCGCTATCGAACGTGGAGGCCATCTCGGATATCCACGACATCAGTCGATTCGATTGCGGCGGACACGAATCCCTCAACGACTGGCTGAAGCGTTTTGCCCTTACCAACCAGAAGAATGAATCAGCCCGCACTTACGTTGTCCATCGCAACCGCTTGGTTGTTGGATATTATTCAATTTCCGCCGGGGCGGTCTCGGCTGACGAAGCACCCGCTCGCATCTCAAAGGGTCTTGCGCGCCATCCCATTCCGGTCATCCTTCTGGCCCGGCTTGCGGTCGATAAAAACGAAAAAGGCACGGGGCTGGGAAAGGCGCTCCTGAAAGATGCACTGCTACGAATCGCACAGGCCGCGGATATCGTCGGTGCCCGTGCCGTCTTGGTCCACGCCATTGACGAACCAGCGAAGCAGTTTTATCTACATTTCGGTTTTGAATCTTCGCCAGTTCACGAATTGCAGCTGATGCTCTTGATGAAAGACCTTCGTAGATCGCTCGAATAGCCCCCTTTAGATCTCAATCCGCTTCTCCTGATGCCAGCTCAAATACCAGCAAGTGCTATACCCAAAATGAGGAAACAACGACCGCACACACGTCTGATCCTGCGGTGCGTCGTACTGATACAGCGTCTTGCCGCTCTTTTCGTGGATCACGTACACCGCTGTTACGCTGACGCTGCCGAAGACATCCCGGTGCCGCCAGACGCGATAGCGGATAGAAAGCCAGTCGCCACCGTAAACCATGGCCGCCAGCACCAATACAACACTCAACACACGTATCGGCAGAGACTTCATGGGATATCGTAATTAAAGTGACATACCATTAGGTTGCACACAAGTTGCAGTCGGGGAGCAGTCCCATGGCAGAGTCAGAGATTGAAGTCCGAACCCTGAACCCGCAAGACGCACCATCGTTTTGGCAGCTTCGCCTCGAGGCTCTCGAGCGCGAACCCCGTGCCTTCACCGAGTCCGTCGATGAGCATCGCAAAATCACAGTCGATGATGTGGCTAGGCGTTTGAGCCGCACAGTTGCTAACGGCAATTTCGTAGTCGGCGCCTTTGCCCAAAATCGTCTCGTAGGCATGGCCGGATTCTTCCAACGCCAGGGTCCGAAGATCCGCCATAGAGGCCTAATCTGGGGAGTCTACGTGCAAAGCGAGTGGCGTAAGCACGGCATAGGGCGATTGCTGCTGGCTGAAGTATTGCGTCTGTCCCGCTCCATCGCAGGGCTGGAGCAAGTACATCTCGCAGTGGCCATCGACCAGCCCGCCGCCCGGCGCTTGTACGCATCCTTAGGATTCGAAGCCTACGGCCGCGACCTACACGCCCTCAAACTCCGCGACAGCTACGTGGATGAAGAGTTGATGCTGCTACGACTGTGATCAAAAAGTACGACGCGGTCTTAGGCCAAAACAAAAATCCTGCCCTAAAAGCCCTCTTGTACAGCCATCAATGTTTATTCTATAATGAAAAACTAGTCAGACTAGACTGTATGAAAACAACAAAATTTAATGCCCAAGCACGCTGGCAGCTTCAAACAGCCAAAGCGCGGTTTAGTGAAGTCTTCCGCCGTGCCCGGGCTGAAGGACCCCAATACGTGACTCGTCAGGGAAAAGAAGCAGTCGTGATCTTACCCGCAGAGGAATTCGAACGGCTCACCGAGCGAACTCGCCAGCCTAGGAGCTTGGTAAAGTTTTTCGCGGAGTCGCCTTTAGCTGGGAGCGGGGTGGATTTGGAACGCAAACCAGATTACGGACGGAAAATCGACTTATGAGTGGCTTCCTTCTTGACACCAATGTTATCTCCGAGTTGGTTATAGCTAAGCCCCACCCCAGAGTCGCAAGATGGATTGAGGATACGGAAGAAACTCTGCTTTACCTCAGCGTTCTTACAATTGGCGAGATTCGCAAGGGAGTTACTTCTTTGCCCCAGTCAGCCCGCCGCATCAGGCTCGAAGCTTGGCTCGACCACGATCTGATGCTTCGTTTTTCGCACCGTATCCTACCAATCGACACTATGGTCGCCGACCGTTGGGGAAGGGTTGCCGGGAGTATCGCCGCCAGGAAATCACCGCTCCCGGTGATCGACGGTCTACTTGCCGCTACGGCATTACATCATAATCTGATTCTCGTGACTCGCAACACTCGTGATATCACCGCGACTGGCGCAGCAACCTTCAATCCATGGATAGAGTGATTACTTGATGCTGCTACGACTGAAGGATTAAAGATACGGTGACGGCGAAGATTAATTGTTCAGAGGTTTCCTTAGTGTTTCCGCCAATGAACCGATAAAGTCGGGATCCGCCTCGACTCCTACGCCCGCGATTCGTACTTCATAGTGACTCACTAGACCTGCTAGACCGGCAGACAAGGACTTAGGCGATTGAAGCCAGCCCTCGGGGGAGGCCACGGCAAAGGCATCAACCATGGCAATTAGTGGAACTTCCACAAGGTAGGACAAAAGCGCAAGCGACTCTTCCACATCTTCAAAACGACCAACCACCCCGAATGCTTGCGGATTAAATGGTTGGACCATCCTCCAAAAGGCGTCAACCGACGTGCCCAGAACCATTGTGCCTTCATGCCCGACATGCGCCGTTACTACTTTCGTCAAAGGGCTTGCTATCTGATCTTCCAGCCGAGTCAGCGCCATAAGGGCCGCCTTTGTATTTAAAGGATCATCGCATCTTTCCAGGTGAAAGATGCTTACTCCTTCCTCCCAAAGGGACCTTGCTTGATCCAGGTAGGCCGATGTCAAAGTTTCGACCGTAGCCTCATATCCTTCCGGATGCAGTGACAGCAATTTGCATGTGGGGCCAATGGACCCAACTACGAGTGGTTGCTGTTTCTCGCTTGGGGCCTCTTCGGCTACCTGCAATGCAAGCCGGGCCGACTCCCGGTTTACCGCGCTTACTTTGCCTTCCGCGCCGTAGTCCTCCATGACGGTAAATGTTGCTCCGAATGTGTTGGTGACGAGAGCATCCACTCCGGCCCTTAGCAGCGCTCGATGGGCAGTGGTGATGACTTCGCTGTGGCTGATTGATAACAGCTCGCCACAGCCGACTTCATCCGTACTGAAATGATGCATCCACTCGTGCCTCCACAGACTACACGGCCACACCTGGACGCCCAAGGCCAGTCTCTGATCGAATTCACATTGAGAAGACAACGTTGTCAAGGAAATACACCTTGCAATAATCGCTCAAGCGCATGAAGCCATGTTTATCCGCCCCCAGGGTTCCGCCCACGCCCTACACCACAAAATACTTCGCCCCCGGATGATGCACTACTATCGCCGAAGTACTCTGCTCCGGCTCCAGCAAGAACCCTGTCGTCAACCGCACTCCAACGTTCTCTTCCGGCTTCAGCAAAGTAAACAACTTCGTCTGATCTTCCAAATTCGGACACGCCGGATATCCAAACGAGTACCGCGATCCGCGATACTTCTGGTGAAACAAATCCCGAATATGCGGCGAATCTTCTCCCGCAATCCCCAATTCTTCACGCATCTTCTTATGCAGAAGTTCTGCCAGCGCCTCCGCAGTCTCCACACTCAGCCCGTGTAGATAAAGATACTTTGTGTACTCCCCACCCTCGAACAACCGCTGCGTTTCCTCCGACGCCCTCGACCCAATCGTCACCAGCGACAGCCCAATCACATCCATCTTTCCGGCACTCTTCGGAGCGAAGAAATCCGAAACACTGAGCCGGCGCCCCTCCCGCTGCCGCGGAAAAGTAAACCGCAAGAGTTCGGGTTGCCTTTGTGAACCTTCGTGTCCTTTGTGGTTCACGCCTTCAGGCTCATAAACAATCACATCATTCCCATCACTCTGCGCCGGAAAATATCCATACACCACCTTGGGATCAAACCATCCGTTGGCAATTACTTCCTCACCCAGTTTCTGCTTGATCGGCCGGAACTTCTCCTCCACCAATCGCACATAGTCTTCCTGCGACGCAGTCTTCAACTGCCACTGGTTCTTGAACAGCGCTGTATCGTTGATGTACTGGAAAACCTCGCGCAGATCCCAATCCTTTTTCACCCGTACACCCCAGAACGGAGGCACCGGAATATCCGGCGCATCGCTCACCACCGGACTGCGCTCGGCAAACACTGGCCCGCTCTCTTCATCCACCGCCACGGCCTTGGCATACTCCTTCACCGTGCGGCCCTCTTTCAGCCGGTTCTCGCGATTGCCGTTGGGCGCAGAAATGTCCTGCATGATATGCAGGCCGGCGAAAGCGTCGTCCGCATAGAACACCGCATTCGAGTACTCGCGCCGTAGATCGTCCTCCACATACTTACGTGTCAGCGCTGCCCCGCCGCAGATCACCGGTATTCCCAGGTTCTGCCGCTGTAAGTCCTGGATCACATACTTCATCTCCAGCGTCGACTTCACCAGCAATCCGCTCAAGCCGATAGCATCCGCCTTGTGCTCCAGCGCCGACTTGATGATGGTGTCCCCCGGCTGCTTGATGCCCAGGTTCACCACGCGGAACCCGTTATTGGTGAGAATAATGTCCACCAGGTTCTTGCCAATGTCGTGGACATCGCCCTTCACCGTCGCCAGCACAATCGTTCCCTTCTGCGATCCTTCCACCTTCTCCATCTTGGGCTCGAGATAGGCCACCGCCTGCTTCATTACCCCCGCAGAATCCAGCACCGACGGCAACTGCATCTTGCGCGCTCCAAACAGCTCGCCCACCGTCCGCATTCCATCCAGCAATACGGTGTTGATCAGTTCCAGCGGCGTGTACTCGACCAGTGCATCTTCCAGCAACTGTTCCAGAGTTTTCTTATGCGCCCCATCCCCCACCGATTTTTCGCCGTTAATAATGGCAAACTTCAACTTGTCGTCTACCGACAGGGTTTCGACGTGCGCTGTGGTCGAGGCCTGCGTCTTGCCCTTGGTTCCGGCGAAGTGCCGCATGTAGGCCTGGAGCGGATCACCATCCGCATAGTCCCGATGAATCAGCTTCCGCGCAAGTTCAACCTCTTCATGAGGGATCTTGTATAACGGATAGATCTTGGTGTAATTGACAATGGCCATGTCCAGGCCATTGTCCACCGCTTCATGCATGAAAACCGAGTTCAACACCCGTCGCGGATATGCATCCAGACCAAACGAAATATTGCTGACTCCGAGAATGGTCTTCACATCCGGCAGCTCTTTCTTGATCTGCCGGATCGCATTCAGCGTCTCCATTCCCGCCGTGCGATATTCCTCCTGCCCGGTCGAAATCGGCAGCGTCAGCGCATCAAAAATGATGTCCACTGGGCGAATCCCATACTTCTTGGTCGCCAGTTCGTAAATGCGCTTGGCGATTGCGGTCTTCTTCTCCGCCGTCAGCGCCATGCCGTCTTCGTCGATGGTCAGCGCAATCACTGCCGCGCCGTAACGCTTGGCCATCGGCAAAACTTTCGATGTGCGCTTCTCGCCGTCTTCCAGATTGATGGAATTGATGATGGCCTTGCCCGGGATTCGCTTCAGCGCCTCTTCCACCACATCGGCTTCGGTCGAATCAACTAGAATCGGCGCGGGCACGCGAGTCGCAACCTTTTCTAAGATTGACGTGATGTAGCCCTTCTCATCTTCGCCCACGATGGCGCAGCACAAATCCAGCATGTGCGAGCCTTCGTTAACCAGTTTCTTCGCCAACGCCAGAATGTCGTCGTACTTCTTCGCCCGCACCATGTTGCGGAAGTGCTCCACGCGCGTCGTGGTGTTCATCTCCTCGGCAACAATCAGAGGTTTGGGTTCGAGATCGAGTGGCACTGACGTATACGCACTCGATGCCGCGGCAGTCGGCTTGATATCGCGCTTCGCGGGTTCGATGCCGGAAACTGCATCCACCACCGCTTTCAAATGTTCCGGCGTAGTTCCGCAACACCCGCCCACAATGCGTATGCCGTAGTCCTGTACAAAATGCTTGTGATACTGCGCCAACTCCTGAGGAGTGAGCTTGTATACCGCATGTCCGCCCACATTCTGCGGAAGTCCGGCATTAGGCAGCACAGATACATACTTCGTGGAATTCGCAGCCAGGAAGCGGACACCGTCATTCATCTCGGCCGGCCCAGTGGCGCAGTTCAAACCGATGATGTCTACATCGTAGGGTTCGAGCGCGGTCAGCGCCGCGCCAATTTCGGTCCCCAGTAACATCGTCCCAGTGGCTTCGAGCGTCACCTGAATTGTGACCGGCAGCCGCTTGCCGGCTTTCTGCATGGCATCGAACACGCCGGCCAGAGCAGCTTTGGCTTGCAGCAAGTCTTGCGAGGTTTCGACCAGCAGAACATCAACTCCGCCTTGAATCAGCGCGCTCGCCTGCTCAACATAGCCCGCCACCATGTCGTCGAACTTGATATGTCCCAGCGACGGCAGCTTGGTCGTCGGCCCAATCGATCCCGCCACAAACCGCGGTCGGTCTTTAGTCGAGAACTGCTGCGCCACCTCTTTCGCGATCTTGGCCGCGGCAATATTGAGCTCCGTAACCTTGTCCTGAAGGTCGTATTCGGCCAACACCACGCGCGCCCCACCGAACGTGTCCGTCTCCACTACATCGCAACCCATGCTGAAAAAGCTGGCGTGAATGTCTTTAATAATGTCCGGCCGGCTCAGGACCAGAAGCTCGTTGCAACCCTCTTTGCCCCAGAAATCGTCCACGCTGGGATTGCGGGCTTGTATGCTCGTGCCCATGGCGCCGTCATAAATGACGACGCGTTCCTTCACGGTTTGTAAGAAATCACCCATTTATCAATCCGTATTGACCCGTGTAAATCCGTGGCCAGGATGTTCGACTAATGCACAAACGCCGGCCCGCTGTGGGGGCCGGCGCGTCCTTAGATAATTCGTTTTATCGAACTCCCAATTCCCCGCTGGCCACTTCCGCCTGATTAAATACCGAGTTGGCTCCCATATGTGCTGGCTGGGGGGCCAGCATCTGCTCTTTCCGATACACCAACCCGCTGGCGTTAAAGCTGGCAATCTCAAAACCATGCCCGTGCGTAATCGCGTCCGTAGGACAAGCTTCCACACAATACCCACAAAATATACATCGATTGTAATCGATATTATAGACGTGGGCGTAACGTTCGGCGCCGCTTACGCGTTTTTCGGCGGTGTTTTCGGCGGCCTCGATGTAGATGCAATTCGAGGGGCAGGAGGCGGCGCACAGGAAACAGGCCACACATTTTTCGAGGCCATTTTCATCGCGCTGGAGGACGTGCACTCCGCGGAAGCGGTCCTGGAACTTCGCGCCCTTCAACGGCCCCGGCCCGTCGGGATAATTCTCCACCTGGGTGGGTTGGAACATCTCCATGAAGGTGATGCTCATCCCTTTGGCGATGGCCGCAATGTTCTTCAATACCGGCATACCTATCTAGTATACCGAATGCCGCAAGGCAGCGGGCCAAACGCGGGGTTTTACCGCGAGATCCCACCCCTTCACAAAAGGCGCGAAAGGATGAGCCAACCGCGCTCTGGATTTCAGGCGATGCCCAGCACCTGATTGAAGAACCCGACCAGATATTTCCAGATCAGGTAATACGCAATCAATCCAACCGTAAACGCCAATGCAACATATTGATAAGGAATGATCTGCTGGTCAAAACACACAATCCCGCTGCTCCCCAGCGTCAGCAAACCCAGCGCGGATGCCAGCGCTAATCCGCAGGGCGCGAGAAGAAACGGCAAGAGCGCGCCATGAATGCCGATGGGCAAATGGCGGCGTGGCCGCAACCACAGATAAAACATGTTCCACAGCCCAAACAGGCTGGGTACCAGGGCCATGGGAAATATAATCACTCGCTCAATCGGAACTGGAACATGGAACACAAAACGCACCAGGCAGAATGCGGTAAGTATCAGCAAGAGAACAAGCGTGGGGACGACAATGCCCGCCATGTAAGCCCGCAAATACGGATGAGTATTCATAAGTTCTTCCCTTCTTCACAAGTGATAAAGCAGCATCGGAATCGTGCTGGGAACCCAGATGATCGACAGCACGACCACCGCCCCTAGCGCCCAGTCGAACCATGGGACGGCGGCGGGCCGCTCCTCCAACCGCCGCAGCATCTGCGGCCACAGATCGCTTTCCAATTCTTGATTCACCGGACGAATGTTTTGCTTTAGCAGTTGGCGAATCTTGTCGTCGTCTTTCTGATCGTTCATGGTTCCACTCCTAGTTGTTTCAGTTGCTTTCGCAAGAGCCGCACTGCGCGAAATACTCGCAGCTTGACGGCGCCTACCGAAATTCCCAACGCGTCGGCGATCTCCTGATACGGTTCTTCTTCGATCAATGCCAGCGTGGCTGCCACTCGGAGCTTCGCCGGCAACTCGCCAAACGCTTTGCCCAGCCGCTCCCGGACATCCCTCCGTACTCCCGGATCGCCCAAAGCCGAGCCCGGCAAATCTTCTGGAAGCTCAACCTCCCGCCGCGCAACCTTCAAATAATCGAGCGCCGTGTTAGTCGCGATCCGCCGCGCCCAGGCCGCGAAGTTGCGTTCCGGATCGAACCGCGCATGCGCCCGATGAATGCGCCAGAAAGTTTCAATGGTCAGGTCCTCGGCGGCTCCGTGCTCGCGCACCATGCGCACAATCCAGCGAAATACTTCGCCCTGAAACTGGCGGAACAGACTCTCAAAGGCATCGAGGTCTCCGCGGGCGAAGCGTTGTAACAGCTCCGAGGGCTGTTCCATTTGTCTTCCTGTATACGCTTACGGGCGGTAGTGGAGAAAGGTTACAGGTTTTAGCCGCAGATTCCGCAGATACACCCAGATCTTAATTCAAGAGCCTTTAGCAGAGAGGGGCCGCAGAGGACGCAAAGAAGGGCATAACCACAGAGGGCACAGAGGTACACAGGGATGGCTAGCTGCGGACTTGCAAAATAAATAGGGATTTCGTCCCAATCTGGCACTTTTGGGCGCAAAAACCGTTTTGGGACGAGCCTCTGGCAAACCTTGTCAAGGGGTCAAAAGCGCGTATTTCGCTTCATCCCGCTCATTCGCAGGGAGAAATAAATTCTGGATTCATGTCTCACTTCCCTGCGAGCGAAGCGCGGGCCTCGGTCCCGCGCTTTTTTATTGTCCCGGAACACAATCCCTAACAATTTAGAGGAAGGATCAGGCCGCCGGTGCGAGCTGGCGCTTTTCTTATGACTCAAGATTCCATCGAATCACAGCGGCAGGATTTCGAGAAGAGGCAAGAGCTGGTGCAGGTTAATCGCGGCACCAAGAAGCGAGGTGAACTGGCGGAACTAGCTTTTATCTATAAGGCTGCGAGTCTGGGTTTCGGCGTGGCGCGGCCTTATGGAGACAGTGACCGTTTCGACTTCATCGTGCTTTCGGGAGAGCACTTCTGGAGGGTGCAGGTGAAGTCGTCGAGTGCGATGCAGTATGGCGGGTACATGGTGAATGCTCAGCGATGCGCGAATGGACGGTCAATTCCGTATACAGCGGACGAGATTGACTTCCTGGTGGCTCACATCGTGCCGGAAGACGGCTGGTTCGTGATTCCAGTGCAGGCATTCACGCCGCGGAGGAGCATACGAGTGTATCCGCGGGGGGATGAGCGACAGGGCCGCTACGGAAAGTATCGGGAGGCGTGGTGTTTGATGGAGTGACTAGAGCTTCTGTCCCCTTGCCACCTGGCCTGGCAGGAGGAATGTCTTCGGGTAGCTGCCTTCACCGCAAAGTTTGAAGGAGCCAAATTCCTTGTACCACGGCCCGCCTGGGACATCTGGATTTGATTCCATCCAAAACCGCAACTGGTTTAGATCTTCGAGACTGATGTTGCGGTCGCGCATGCGCTCGACCAGATGGTCACGAACGGCGGCGGGCAGCCGAGACCAGGTCTCGATCTTCATTGTTTTCAGTCCGGAAATTACTCACCAAACACGAAGCGGCCTAACTGGTCGCCCAACTGTTTGACCTGCTCGGGATCGCTGGCCGCGCGGAAGCGTTCGGCCAACTGGAAAAACGCTTTCTCTTTCTGCTGTTGGGCTTCGATTCCCTGCTCGATGAGCTCGACCAGTACGCGGTTATCGCTGAGAGCACGCTGCTTGGCCAAGCTCTCGACTTGTCTGGCAATCTTGGGCGGCAAGGTTACGCTTCGGCGGACGTGCTTGGTAGGAGTTCCCTTTACTTGCGAACGTTTCGCTAATGGCATAGTAGCACCAGTATACACCATTGTGGTGCATCAGCCCAGGTTAGCGCCCAGAATCGAAGATCGTGAATAGATGCTACCGATGGTGCGGGGCGCGAACCTGGGGCACCGGGCACCCAACCCCAATTCAAACTAAAGCGTCGGAATAAGAGGTGGGCCACCCGCCTAGGTCATCCCCCGGAGGGTAATTAGAATTGTCCTTGGTTTTGGATTGCCTTCTCGACCATCTGCACTATTTGAGGATCATCCGTATCGATCACGGTGTGCGTTGATACTCCATGGTCCTTGTGCTCTAAGAGAAATCCGTTAAACACATCCTGAGTACATTCGGCACCCTTTAATATTTTGTTGCATTGCTTGCACTCTGCTGTTGCGTAAAACGGAATGCGAATCTCACGTCGCTGATGGCTAGTCATGATCATTTTGCCATCGGCTACTTCTACGACGTGGTATTTAAGTCCGGTAAACCCTTCCAACAACTGGTCGATGCGCCCCTGAAATCCAGGATCGCCCGGATCAAGTCCCACCGCTTGAGCAGAAAATACGTTGGCTTCCTGTCCGCATTTTGTACATACCGCCTTCATGGACGCAGGGCTAAATGCGTTACCGGCCAAGGTCAACGGGAGGCCGGCGTCACACCCGCAATTCCTCGTGATTTCGAGCAGATAAGTCATGCAACGATTATAAACCTCGGGAGATGCCCCCATGCCAACACTGGCCTTGGTGGGTCGCCCGCGACTTCGTTATGATGTGTGATCGAGAATGCTATGGCCGATGAAGTCGATCTGTTTGGAAATCCGATACTGCCGCGGGAAGCACCGTATTCGCTCTTAGATGCCACACCTATGAGCGTTCCCGAACTACGCGAGGCCGATCATGAAATCCAGATGGAGGCAATGCGAAGATGGTTTTTGAACCATTACGAAGACCCGGCAGAGAGCACACCCTACATTTCAAGCGAGGGAGGTTATCAGTACATTCACGGGGGGCCATACGATGCTCAGCAGGTGCTCCAAGAAGAATTCGAGGGAGTCGTGCCCGATGAAGTGATAGAAGAACTTGCCGATGAGCTTAACGGTCTTGCGGCTGATTGGGCGCCAGTGCTCTACCCAGATTTCGACGATTATGTTCTTGATTCGATAACGGAATCCACAGAGCACTATTATGCTTTCTTCGAAACCCTCACGAACACACGACGTCTTGCGCGTATAGAAGTTCCTTTGGGCCAACAAACACATTTTTACCGACTTCTTTACGTAAGCGCCATCATCGCATTCGAAACCTACCTATCCGACACGTTCATCTCTAAAGTATTCTCTGACGCTGCCCTCATACGGAAGTTTGTGGAGAAGGATAGGTACTTCAGCAAAGACAGTGTCCCCGTTAAGGAAGTTTTTGCGTACATGGACGAGATTAACGACAAAGTGAAGCGTTACCTCTTGGACATTGTTTGGCACCGAATCTCTGATAGCAGAAGAATGTTCTTAGAAACGCTAGGAATATTGTTCCCGGAGGACCTCACAGACTTAGAAAACGCAATTCGGATTCGCCACGACATTATCCATCGAAGTGGAAAAACAAAGGATGGAACAGAACATCAGTTGAATCGGGACGATGTCGAGAAAGTTGCTACAACGGTCGACGAGATTGTGTGGTGGATTGAAAGCCATATGAACGCGATGGCGACACGAATGGTTTACGATCCCGAGACAGAAACTGGCCTCGACTTCTGAGTTATTGGCGACGAACTCCCCTATGGCGGACTCTAAATGAGTTAACCGAGAATGCCTTTTATCCTGGGGCAAAAGCTTCGCGCCACACGCGCGGGGACGCGCGCGCAATACGCACCAAAGGGTGTTGCATTGTCATTGGCGGCTGTCCCGCAGGAGTACTTAGTGGGCGGCTAGCTCTTCTTTTTCTCTCGCCGCGTAGTGGCTTTCCACGTACTCGTCCACCAGCTTGATGAACTCGGCGACGATGTGGTCGCCCTTTAGAGTTGTGAATAGGCGGCCGTCGATGTAGACGGGGGCTTTGGGCTCTTCGAAGGTGCCGGGCAGCGAGATGCCGAGGCTGGCGTGCTTGGATTCGCCGGGGCCGTTGACTACGCATCCCATGACCGCGACTTTCATTTCTTCGACGCCCTGGTAGCGTCCCTTCCACTCGGGCATTTGCTCGCGCAGGTAAGTCTGAATCTGCTGCGCCATTTCCTGGAAGAAAGTGCTGGTGGTGCGGCCGCATCCGGGGCAGGCGGTGACTTGCGGAGTGAAGCTGCGAATGCCCATGGACTGCAGAATCTGCTGGGCGACGCGGACCTCTTCGGTGCGGTCGCCGCCGGGCGCTGGAGTGAGCGAGACGCGGATGGTGTCGCCGATGCCTTCCTGCAACAGCACGCCCAGCGCCGCGCTCGATGCGACGATGCCTTTGGCGCCCATGCCGGCCTCGGTGAGTCCGAGATGCAGCGGATAGTTGCAACGCGCGGCGAGAGATCGGTAGACGTCGACGAGGTCCTGCACGCCGCTGACTTTGGCGCTAAGAATAATCTGATCGGGACGCAGGCCATATTTCTCGGCAAGCTTGGCGGAGTTGAGCGCGCTGACGACCATGGCTTCCATGGTGACTTCGCGGGCGTCCTGCGGCTCGGCGAGGCGGGAGTTCTCGTCCATCATGCGAGTGAGGAGAGATTGATCGAGCGATCCCCAGTTGACGCCGATGCGGACGGGCTTTTGATTCTCGACGGCGACTTCGATCATGGTGGCGAAGTTGGAATCGTCCTTGCGGCCGATGCCGACGTTGCCGGGATTGATGCGGTACTTGGCGAGGGCGCGGGCGCACTCGGGAAACTTCTTAAGCAAGAGGTGTCCGTTGTAATGGAAGTCGCCGACTATGGGGACGGTTATGCCCTGCTTCTCCAGCTGGTCGGCGATGGGGGCCACGGCGGCGGCGGCGTCTTCGGTGTTTACAGTTACGCGGACTAGCTCGGATCCGGCTTTGGCCAGGGCAGCGACTTGTTGGACGGTCGAGGGGATGTCCGCGGTGTCGGTGTTGGTCATGGACTGCACCACTATGGGTGCGTCGGAGCCTACGCGGACTTGGCCTACGGTGCAGGTTACGGTCTTTCTGCGATGAAGTTGAGCCATGGGAAACTCTATTTTAACATGCGGGGAAGGGCTTCACCACAGAGGGCACGGGGGTTCACAGAGGGATTCCTCGGGTTCATTGCTGTTTGCAGAAAGGTGGCAATCGACTAGAACGAGGTCCTTCGCTTCACAAGACGACTCGCGTTGCGAGTCGTCTTGCTGCGCTCAGGATGACAACATGGGTGGAGTTTACGGTAGCCTGCCGGCTAGTCCGGGTAAGGTTTTGGCTAAGTCGTTGTAGATAACCATTACAGCGAACAAGACCAGGAACACGAATGCGGTCTGATAAATGCGTTCTTTGATGCGCAGGCTGATGTCGCGGCGCATCAGGGTTTCGATGAATAGCAGCATGATGACGCCGCCATCGAGAATGGGAATGGGCAACAGATTGAAGATGCCGAGGTTGAGGCTGATGGCGCCGGTGAGCAAGAGAAGTGGCGTCCAACCTTTTTCGCTGGCGGCGGCACCAGCGGCGCGACCGATGCCGATGGGGCCTTCGATGGTGCGCATCGACATCTTGCGCTGAACTAGTTTCTGCATCAGTTCGAGAATCAGAAGCGAAGTCTTGCGATTGTCGTCGATGGAGCGACGCAAAGCTGCTCCGAAGGAGAGGCTACCGACCTTCATCTGCAAGCTGCCGACACCGATGCGGTAGGCCTTGGTCTGCAAGGTTTGCACGTCGGCCAGGACCGGTTGAATGGTGAAAGTCATAGGCTGGCCGTCGCGGGAGACGGTCAGGGCGATCGGCTTGTCTTTAGTTTGCTTGAGGTGCTCAATCATCGCGCCTAGAGCGGGCACCGGCTGGCCATCGAGCGAGACGATCAGATCACCAACTTTGACGCCAGCCTTTTCGGCGGGCATGCCGGGCTCGAGCTCGGTGACTTCCATGGCACGTTTTGGATCCCAGCCGGCAAAGCCCATTTGCGAGATGCCATAGGCTTCGGGAGTGAGAGTGACGTTGAGAATTTGATCTCCGCGCTGAACCGCGACGTTCACCGGCTGATTGGGATTCATCTCCACTTTAGGCTCGACCTGCTCCCAGGTGGGATTCTCTACGTTCTCGATGCGAGCGATGCGGTCACCGGCTTGAAGTCCGAGCTTGGCAGCGGGCGAATCCTGTTCCACCCAACCGATTACAGCGGGCTGATCCAAATAAGCGGGATATGCGTAGTGCACCATGTAAACGCCAGCCAGCAGTCCGATGGCGAGCATGATGTTCATGAAGGGGCCGGCGATGGCGATGATGAAACGATGCCAGCGAGGATGCGAAAGGAATTCGGCGGGATCCCCGGTGCGTTCATCCATTGGGTTTTCGCCGCTCATCTTTACGTAGCCGCCGAGAGGAAGGGCGCTGATACGGTAGTCGGTGTCACCGCGTTTGAAACCCAGCAGCCGCTTGCCGAAGCCGATGGAAAACACTTCGACCCGTACGCCCAGTAACTTGGCCGCGGCATAGTGGCCAAATTCGTGGATCAGAATCATGAACCCGAGAACCACACCGACGGCTAGGACTGCGGTAAGAAATTCCTGCATAAGACTGTACGAATCCCCTTAAAGAATGGATGAAGCTTGCCGCTGAAGGGTCGAACCGTTCCGTAAATCGACCTTTGCCTGAGCGCTGCGACGGGCTTCGCCATCCGCCAACAGCACTTTATTAATAGATTCCAATTTGTGACTTTCAGTTTCAGCCAGAACCATCTTTATTATCTCTGGAATTTCGTCGAAACGGATGTTTCCATCCAAGAACGCCGCTACGGCCACTTCGTCGGCGGCATTGAGTGCAACTGTTTTCGCACCTCCAGCCTCCGCCGCTTCATACGCAAGGGCCAGACAAGGGAATTTTTTCATGTCTGGAGGGGAGAATTCGAGATGCCGTAAGTCCATGACCGGGAAGCGCATATCCGACTGAATCCGCTCCGGATAGGTCAGCGCATATAGGATCGGCAGACGCATATCGGTCACTGAGAACTGAGCAAGTATGCTGCCATCCACGAATTCGACCATGGAGTGAATTGTGGATTGGGGATGGACCATCACGCCAACGCGGTCAGCGGGCAGATTAAACAAGCGGCAGGCCTCAATGACTTCGAAGCCCTTATTCATCAAGGTCGCGGAATCGATGGTGATGCGGCGGCCCATTTTCCAGGTGGGATGATTCAGTGCCTGCTCGACGGTGATGGAGGAAAACTTTGCCTGGGGGGTGTTCAAGAAAGGCCCACCGGAAGCAGTCAGCCAGATGCGCTCGACTTCCTCCATGCGGCCGCCGCGCAGACACTGATGGACGGCGTTGTGTTCACTATCGATGGGCAGAAGCGGTTTGCCCTGACGACGGGCTTCGGCGGTGATCAATTCTCCGGCTGCGACTAGACACTCTTTGTTCGCGAGACCTACGGTTTTTCCCGCGCGCACGGCTTCGTAAGTGGCTTCGAGGCCAGCGACGCCGACGATGGCGCTGACTACGAAATCAGCCTCGGGATGGGTGGCGACACGAACGCTGCCTGCCGAGCCGTGAGTAACTTCGACTCCGCCGACTCCCGCTTTCTTGAGGCGAGTCTGGAGGATTTCGGCATCGTTTGCTACCGCCATCGAAACGAGACGCGGCTTCCAGCGGCGGGCTTGCTCGAATGCGGCGTCCACATTCCGCCCGGCAGCCAGCGCGGTCACTTGAAAGCGGTCGGGATGCGACTCGACGACACTGAGTGTGCTTTGGCCGATGGAACCAGTTGAGCCAAGGATGGCAATGCGTTTCATGAGGAGAATAGGTTGTAGGGTCGTTAGATCGTTGGTCTCTAGTCGTTACTTAGTTTATCGCATCGCGCCTTCCAACCAATGACGATGAGTGATGTCTTGACTGCGTGCTACAAGATTCGTCTAGGAGGTGGATTTTCTGGATATGCCTGGGCAGCGGTCGCAACAGAAGTCGCAACAATTAGGCGTAGTTCAATCAACCGAACGTCAGGAGTCGCAAGCGCTGCGTAATAGTCGTGTGCCGGGCCACTCCAAAGCCAGCCATAGCCCAAACGATGATAGGTCGGGCGGGAACGTTCCGGCACGCTGTGTATTTGCAAGCGCCACGGAATCCAGACACAGCAGTAGACCAGCAGAACGCCATACAGAACTACGACAATGCGCTGAACTCGATTCATGGCAGCGCCAAACACTGAAGAGGGGCTTACTATTTACTGCATCACGCGCCAAGCCGCATAGTACCACAGCACTGGAGCGGCAAAGAGGAGGGCATCGATGCGGTCGAGCATGCCTCCGTGCCCCGGCAAAATTGTGCCGGAATCCTTCACATCGGCGCCGCGTTTGATCAGCGATTCAACCAGATCTCCCAACTGGGCGGCGATGTTGATTGCGGCCGAGAGCAGTAGAGTCGGCCACAGCGGCGGCTTTTGCAGAGCGAAGAAGCCGTCGCGCACCTGGATCAGATGGGCATTCAACAATGCGGTACTGATGGGCAAAGCGTAGTTGTAGAGCAACATTCCCACGACCAGGCTCGCCAACAACGATGCCAGCGCGCCCTCCCAAGTCTTTTTCGGGCTGATGCGGGGAGACATTAAATGACGGCCCAATGACTTACCAACGAAATACGCAAAGATGTCGCCTGCCCAAACCAGCAGCAGCAGATATAACAGCAGAAATGCTCCTGACCATTGTTGACGCAGTTGCACCAGCAAGCCCAGAGGCAAGGCCACATAACAAAATGCAAACACCGAGACCATCGCGGCCGGAAAAGCGGCACTCAGGTTGAGATGCCGCATGCCGATGGTGAGGAAGACAAATGGGGCAATAGCCGCGGCGAATCCCACGGTATAAATAAAGATGGCAGTCGAGAGCAGGGGCTTGGCGTTCCCCGGATTGAGCGCCAGAAACAAAAAGAACGCAGCGACAAAAAGATAGGTAGGCCAGCGGAAAGGCCGGATGCCATAAGCCTCTGCCAGTTTAAGGAATTCTTGTACCGCGAGTAGGGCCACCAGAGCTGCAACCAACGCGACTACGGAAACAGGCGCCCACAGCACCAGCAGCAGGACTATGGGGATCAACACCAGCGCGGTGAGGATGCGTTTGAGCAGGTGCACCCGCCTTTAACTCCGGACCGTCTTCGAATGATGGGCGTGGGCGCCGTCTTCGGCCAACCCGCCATAGCGGCGGTCACGCTTCTGATATTCGGCAATGCCTTCCAGCAAATGAACGCCGCGGAATTCGGGCCACAAGGTAGGGGTCACGTAAATCTCCGCGTAAGCGAGTTGCCACAACAGGAAATTACTGAGGCGCATCTCGCCGCTGGTGCGCACCACCAAATCAGGATCGGGCAAATCACGGGTATAGAGGTGCCGTGAAACTGCGTCTTCATCGATCTTCAGATGGCTCAAGCCACCGTTGCGGGCGGCGGCATCGAGGAGCGAAGTGAACGCGTCCACCAGTTCGCTGCGGGCGCTGTAGTTGAGCGCCAAGGTCAGAGTCATTCCCGTGTTATGGGAAGTAGCTCCCCGCGCCCACTGCATTTTCTCCTGCACGGAGTCCGGCAATTCGTGCTGGCGTCCTATGTATTCCAATCGAATGTTGTTCTTATTCAGCGTAGGGACTTCAGCCTTCAGATAACGGCAGAGCAGACCCATGAGGAAATCGACTTCGCTCCGCGGGCGCTTTTTCCAGTTCTCTTCGGAAAAGGCATAGAGGGTAAGCGCGGGAATGCCGATACGGGCGGCGGTTTCGACAGTGGAACGGACCGCGGTCACACCGGCGCGATGTCCGGCAATGCGCGGCAGATGGCGGCGTTTGGCCCAGCGGCCATTGCCGTCCATAATGATGGCGATGTGTCTTGGGAGCCGGGCTGGATCCAAATGCTGATAAATCTCCGCTTCTTTACGGTCGAGCCCGGCGGGAGCTGTTCGTTGCAAAGCTAACCTCTTCTGTTTGTTGACGCTAACACAGGTTGAGGGTGGTTGCAATGACACGGAAGAGACATGGGTGGCTGTCGCAGCCAGGGGGTTACACCGAACACCCCGGTCAATGAGTGAAATGGGGATGTTACGCCAACCAGCCTGCTATCTGATACCCTTGGGGGCCGTAATGAAGAAATCGGCGTTGTTCTGTCCATACTGATTTAAGGTCGGCACAGTGCCGGACATCTCGGTTGATGACGCGGCAATTCATGACAAATTGTTTACATTGCCGTGACAAACGTTGCTCGTCTTGTCTGTAGTATATCTGCGCGGCATCGGGCCTTCGAGTCGCGCACGAGACGACGATTCGAATGACGTCCAGGAGGAGATATGAAAACGAGAGGCGCGAGGCAACATCCGAGCTCGACTTCTAAGCTACACCGGCGAGCAGCCATGACCGCGCTGGCCTTAGCACTCGTGCTTGTCCCGGCGGCCGTCGTTACCGGGTCGGCGCAAGCGCAGACTTTCAAGGTCCATTCGTTTACCGGTGGTGCGGACGGGGGAGACCCGATCGCGGCTTTGATCATGGACGCGGAGGGCAATCTTTACGGCCCGTCCTTCTTCGGTGGCGACCTGACCTACTGCAATGGTTACGGCTGCGGAACGATATTCAAAGTGGATACGACCGGCAAGGAGACTGTGCTCTACAGCTTCACGGGGCCCCCGGGGGATGGGGCATTGCCGGGCGCAGTCGTGCTTCGGGACGCGAAGGGCAACTTCTACGGCACCACCTACGTGGGCGGCAGTGGAGGATGCAATATCGGCATGACCGGCGGCTGCGGGACGGTGTTCAAGCTGGACACGACCGGCAACGAAACGGTGCTTTACAATTTCGCTGGGGGCTCGGACGGGGCAAATCCTACGTCGAGTTTGATCATGGACGCCCAAGGAAACCTGTACGGAACCACTTCCCTGGGCGGGACTTCCGGCTTCGGAACGGTGTTCAAGCTGGACAGTACCGGCAAGGAGACCGTCCTACATACGTTCACCGGATACCCGGAGGACGGGGCAGAACCTCTGGCAGGCTTAGTCCCGGACGCGAAGGGCAACCTTTACGGCACTACCGTATACGGCGGCAACAGCGGTCGCTGTAATAACGGCGGAATCTTCGGTTGCGGAACGGTGTTCAAGGTGGATGAGAACGGCAACGAGACAGTGCTCTACAGCTTCACAGAGGGGACCCTGGACGGCAACTATCCCGAGGCAAGTTTGATCTGGGAGGCCACAGGTAACCTATACGGCACCACCGAGGCTGGCGGCGAATCCTCCTATGGAACGGTGTTCAAGGTGGATGAGAAGGGCAACGAGACCAAGCTGTTCAGCTTCGATATAGTCGACGGGGCATTTCCGGCGGGAACTTTGGTCTCGGACGCCAAAGGTAACCTTTACGGAACCACCGCCGGTGGTGGCGCTTCCGATACCTACGGAGTGGTGTTCAAGCTGGACAAGAACGGCGAGGAGACCGTGCTGCATAACTTTGAGCTAACGTACGGGGCATACCCGAACGCGGGTTTGGTCCGGGACGCGAAGGGCAAGCTTTTCGGCACCACTTACCTGGGGGGTTCCTCCGACCACGGAACGGTGTTCGAGCTGACGCCTTGAAGCGAACCTTTGCTATACCAACGGATGTTTGACGGCTACAAGGGCGATTCCTCCAATCAGATAGCCGCGACCACAGCGCCAAGCCGAGCCACCGCGACATCGGTCATCGGCCTAGGTCTTACCTTGTGCTCGCGATATAAGGCGAGCTGCTTCCGCAGAAACAGGTTTTCGGCACCTTCCTCTGGCCTTTACTGAAAAGGTAAAATTGGCTTTTGGTTTAGCCCGCCGTGTTGTCGATGTGCGCGACAACTGTTGTACCAAGCGTTTACGCTCATTGACTCAATGAGTGATATGGGGATGTTGCGCCGGCGATCCCTGTGAACCCACACCAACTTCCGAGGGCTGGCTTTACTATCGCCAAATCAGCCAACCTGACCGGGCAACCGGCCATTATCTCCAACCATCGAAGTCACCGAACAGACTAACCCTCCAGCAGGAGCAATCCCGATGTTTAAGCCCTTCACAATCCTTTGCCTCGGCGTAGCATTGAGCGCAGCCTCCGCTTCCGCACAAGCTTCGCCTTCTTCACAATCAAATCCGCCCAGCAGCACCCCTGTGGCTTATGTTTATGTGGCCAGCTATCCCGGAAACGGAGCACCGAGCGTTATTGTCGGATATTCAGCAAGCTCGACTGGCGCGCTCACCCCAATCCCGGGGTCGCCCTTCCAGCAGAACGTCGGTTCCATGGCGGTGAACGGAAAATACCTCATGGCTCTGAACAATTCGATCCCTCCGAATATCGACACATTGCAGATCGGATCGAACGGAGCATTGACCTACGTAACTTCGACGCCGTGCGGCCAGGCGGGTAACGGGTGCGAGGCCGCATTCAACGTGTTCTTTGACCATACCGGGAGCGATCTTTACGCGATGGAGCTCGACGATAATGACAATGACAACACGGAGTCTTACGCCGTGGACAAATCTTCGGGAGCCCTCAACTATCTAGGTGACACCATCACCGGTGCGTTTCCAGGCGATTACACGGGCACATTTTTTATCGGCGATAACGTTTATGCCTATTCGACCGATCAGTCGGGCTGCATGTATCCCGCCATCTACGGATTTCAGCGCGAGAGCAGCGGACTTCTCAACCAAATCAGTACTCAATTCAACGTTCCGAAGCCTCCCGCGGGAGTACGGGTCTACTATCCGGACCTCCTAGTGGCCGACCCCAACAACAATCTTGCGTTTCTTGAGCAGCCTGCCAATCCGCCCGGCTGTGCCCCTGGGTCCATACAGATCGCCGTTTACACCGCCGACGCGAATGGCAACATCCATACGAACAGCACCTATAAGGATATGCCGGCAACCTTGATCCAAAGCCCGTTTGACATGAAGATGTCGCCTTCGGGAGAACTGCTGGCCGTGGGTGGTCAGGAGGGTCTACAGATCTTCCATTTCAACGGGTCAAATCCCGTCACCCATTACACGGGCTTGCTCGTGAACGAACCGATCGTGCAGATGTTTTGGGACAACAGTGACCATCTCTACGCCATTAGCAGTGGCGGCAAACTCTATGTAGGTACCGTTACTCCGACGAAGGTCGCAATGGCTCCGGGATCGCCTTATTCGGTCACGGGTCCGCAGGATGTGATCGTGCAACCATTGACGCAGTGAGGCGGGTGGCCGATAACTCTGGAAACATAGATATCTTGGTTACGGTGGCGAGATCTAACGAGCTAGCCTTTGGCCTCTTCCGGCACGACCTTGAGCTCCAACTTCTCGGTGTAGCGCACGACCGTGAGAGAGCCGCTTACGCCTACGCGCGCGTCGGTCAGGAGGCGTTGCAGATCGTCGACGCCTGCGACCGGTTTGCCATCGAGGGCCACGATCACATCGCCTTCGCGCAAGCCCGCCCGCTGCGCGGGACCGCCTGCCTGTACTGAAATCACCACCACGCCGCTTTCCTGAGGCAGATCGTAGAAGCGTACCAGCCGTCGATGCAGCGGCGTGTTCTGGGCTTCGACACCGATCTGGCTGCGGCGGATTCTGCCCTCCTGCAACAGCCGACTGGCTACAAACTTTGCAGTATTGATTCCGATGGCAAAGCAGAGTCCCTGGGCGCCCTGAATGGTAGCCGTGTTCACGCCGACGACCTGACCGTCGGAAGTCACGAGTGGACCGCCGGAGTTTCCGGGATTGAGCGAGGCGTCGGTCTGAATAACATCTTCGATTAATCGGCCGGAATAGGAACGCAGAGAGCGGCCCAACGCACTAATTACTCCCGCAGTCACGGTGTATTGAAATCCGTACGGGTTGCCGATGGCAATCGCCAACTGGCCTACGCGCAGGCGCCGGGAATCGCCCAAGGGTGCGGCGACCAAACTGGGAGCGTCGATGCGAATTACGGCGAGGTCAGAAGCGGGATCGTCGCCGAGGGTGTGGGCCGGGAAGCTGCGTCCGTCGGGGAGAGATACTTTGATGCGGGTGGCGTCGTGCACTACATGACTGTTGGTGAGAATCAGGCCATCGGGTGCAAACACGAATCCTGAACCGCCACCCTGACGTTCGCGGGGTTCGCCGGAACGGCTGCGTCCGGCCTGGGCGACTTCAATTTTCACCACCGACGGACTGATTCTCTCGGCGGTACTCACCACGGCTTGGGAATAGGCGTCGAGCAATGGGGCGTCGTCCAAGGGATGGGCTTCGCCCGCAGGAAATGTTGTAGACGAGCTGGTTCCTAGAACACGAAAGACAGTACTTTCAGGAGTCATAGCTGGTAGATGAACGCGAAACGGCTCCGGATTCAGGCGCCAGCGGAGCCGCCGCTATTCACAGCCGGAAGCAGAACCCAGCCTCCAGGTGACTACGAAGTAGAAGGCTTGCGTGGGTAGCGATGCGGTTCTGATGAAGTGGAAAAGCCCGGCAGTCGCGGTAAGATGCAAAACATTTCACACTGCGTCGCCAGCAAAAACGGGGTACAATTCTCCGCCGGGTTTTGAAACATTGCTGAGCCGCTGGCCTCCCCCAGTCCAGTTTCTTGCCAGCATGTAACGTCATACATTTAACTCTTGAACAGAAAGTTGCCCATGAAAGCAACCGGTCACACTACAAATCCGAGACTCCGAGTCTCGCTGTCACCCGCTTCACTGCAAGCTAAGCTTTCCCGGATAGCTCGGGCCGGGCTCTGGCTCCTGCTTGGGATGGTGCTCTCAGCTGGCACGGCACTCCCGCAGAATGTGACTACCAACATCGGGGTTGGAAACTCTCCCGCCGCAATAGCGGTCAATCCTGTGACCAGCACCATCTACGTGGTGAATTCCGCGAGCAACAATGTCAGCGTTATCAATGGAGCGACGAACTCACTCACTGCGACCGTCAACACCGGGACGAATCCGGTTGCGATCGCGGTCAATCCGGCGAGCAACATGGTTTACGTTGCCAACAACGGAAGCAACGATGTCACGGTGATCAACGGGGCGACCAATGTGCCGTCCACGATTACCAACCCGAATGGGATCGCTCCGGTTGCGGTGGCGCTCAATCCCGTCACCAATCTTATCTATGTGGCTAACAGTGGCAGCAACAACCTGACGGTGATCAACGGCGCCAGCAATACACTAATTGGCACCGTCGGCGCGGGGAGTAATCCGAACGCAGTGGTGGTGAATCCGGCGACCAACCTGGTGTATGTGGCCAACCGATCCAGTAACAACGTGACGGTGGTCAACGGAGCGAACAACGGGGTCGTAGCGACAGTTGGGACTGGAACCAACCCGGTCTCGCTGGCCGTGGATACGGCCACCAACATGGTGTATGCCGCGAACAGCGGGAGCAACAATTTGACCGTGATTAACGGGGCCAGCAACACGGTTGCGGCCACGGTAGGCGTGGGGACAAGTCCCGCTGCGGTGACCGTCAACCCCGTAACCAACCTCATCTATGTTGCCAACAACGGCAGCAGCAGCGTCAGCGTAGTCAACGGGGCCACAAATACGGTCAGCAACACGGTCACGGCGGGAAATAGTCCCGCAGCGGTAGCTGCCGATCCGACCACGGATCAGATCTATGTCGTCAACACCGCGAGCAACAACGTCACAGTGATTGATGGCGTTTCTAATGCGACCACGACGGTCGCAGACCCCAACGCGATTGCTCCGGTGGCGGTGGCGGTGGATCCCGTAACCAACACGGTTTATACAGCGAACAACGGGAGCGGCAACGTCAGTGTGATCGACGCTGACCGCAACGTGGTCGCGGCCACACTTACTACGGCAACAAACCCCGTGGCCATCGGTCTCGACGCCATGACGAATAAGCTGTACGTGGTTAACAGCGGGACCAACACCGTATCAGTGATCGACGGAGGTACTAACACGGTAGTCGCGACCATCAATACCGGAGCCAACCCGGATGCGATCGCGGTTAATTCCTTCACTAACAAGGTGTACGTCGCCAATCACGACGCCAATACGCTGACGGTGATCGATGGCTCCAACAACTCGGTGGTGACTACCGTCAACACAGGAACAAACCCGGCTGCGGTCGCCGTGAACCCAGTGCTTAACACAATCTATGTGGCCAACAACGGAAGCGGCACCGTAACCGTGATCGATGGAGCCAGTAACACGGTCACGGCGACCATCAATGCAGGGACCGCGCCCGTCGCTTTAGCGGCCGATTCTACAACCGGTCGGGTTTATGTCGCCAACAGTGGGAGTGACAACGTAACCGTGTTCGATGCCGTCGCGTCCTACAGCGTGACTGTGACGGACTTCGCCGCCAGTCATCCCGCCGCTCTTGCGGTGGACTCACTGACCCAGAAGATCTATGTCGCAAACTCTTTCAGCGATAACGTCACGGTGATCGACGGAGTGACTGACCTGGTGGTAGCAACCGTAAACGTGGGTAACAATCCCACCGCCCTGGATCTGAACCTGGCCAGCAACCGGATTTATGTCACAGGCACGGGAAATGGAACGGTTTCGGTCATCGATGGCAACGCGCAGGCGGTCATCGCGCTGGTGACGGCGGGGACAATTCCATCGGCTGTGTCGGTCAATCCGACCCTGAATCGAATCTACGTGGCAAACCATGGCAATGGCAGCACTGACCTTGGCAGTGTCACCATCATCGACGGAGCGAGCAATACTCCGGTCACCGTGACTGACGCCAATGCCGATCAGCCTTACGCGTTGGCCGCGAATCCGGTGACGAATGAACTTTATGTGGCCAACAATCTGAGCTCAAACACCAGCGTCATTCCTGCTGAGCAGGTGCACCCGAACACGATTGCCACAACCATTTCGCCCTTCACGGGCAATCAGACTTCCGACGAGACTCCAACCTTCAACTTCACGGCGTCGAATGGCCTCAGCACCGCGCCTGTGGACGAATTGCTCTTCCAGATGGACACATGGCAAGGACCCTGGACGCAGGCTAGTCCGGGTACGCAGGGGAACTTCACTGGCAACTCAGCGAGACTGCTGCCCGGCCTCCATACTCTCTACGCATACGCGACCGAAGGCGAAGAAGCGACTTCCACGGTCGCGGGACCGGAGAGCAGTCCTTTAATAGGGAGTGTTGCCACTTACGAATTCCTGGTGGCCACGCAGCTGGCCGATCTCGTTCCCCCGAGCCTCAATTTCGGCAACCAGCAAGTAGGGACACAGAGTCCGCCTCAGACCGTGACCCTGGCCAATCCCGGCAGCCTACCGTTGACGTTCAATTATTCGCTCGGAGGCGACTTCCCTGAAGGCCCTGGGGACACTTGCAACTCGCTAGGCGGACACTTGGCCGCGAATTCGTCCTGCACCATCTTTGTGGTTTTCAAGCCCTCGAGCGCGGGTACTGATAATGCGACGCTGACGGTTATCGATGACGCCAACAACATTTCCGAAAGCACCCAAACTGTGTCGCTGACGGGCACCGGTATCACGACTTCGTACACCCTCAACGTTGCCGAGGAGGGATCTGGCAGTGGTTCGGTGACGAGCAATCCGGCTGGCATCAGCTGCCCAACTACTTGCGCCGCGAATTACTCTTCCGGAACCAGTGTGGTATTGACCGCCACTCCCAATGTGGGTTCCACGTTCGTTGGCTGGAGCGGCGCGTGCAGTGGCCGAGGGACCTGCACGGTATCGATGAACTCGAATCAAGCGGTGACGGCGACCTTCATGTTGACCGCGTCCACGAGTTGCTCGGGGACGACGGACAATTGGATCGGTGGTGCGTCCGGTAATTGGAGCAACCCCAACAACTGGAGCAACGGGGTCCCGAACAGCGGCAGCGTGAATGTGTGTATCAATGACGGAAACCAGGTTCCGTCGCAGGTCACTCTCGATATCGATGCCAGCGTTGGCGCGCTCTACATCGATAGCGGAAGCAGCCTGACCATTAGCAACAATGAGCAATTGCTCGCCTTTGGAAATATCTCCAATGCCGGGCAGATCCTGGTGAGTGCGGGAGGCAACAACACGTTCCTTACCTTAGGCGCGGGAGTGAGTCTGATGGGCGGGGGCTCGGTGACATTGAGCAAGGGAGGCAATGGAACCGCTGCCATTGCCACCTCCGGCGGAAATCAGACACTGACCAATGTGGACAACACCCTGCAAGGGACGGGTGTCATCGGGTGGAATGGTTTGATCGTAGTCAACCAGGCTGGCGGGATCATTAATGCCAACACTCCGAGTACCGGCACGCTATTAGTGAATACGACGAGCACGACCAACCAAGGTCTGCTCGAAGCCACCGCCGGCGGCACTCTGGGACTGCAAAATAGCTTCAATAACTCGGGGGGAAGAATCCTGGCGAGTGGCAGTAACTCAACTGTGCAGTTCATAAGCGGCACTGTCCAGGGAGGAATACTGGCCACCGCCAGCAACGGGACCCTGACGACACCCAGCAACGACGCCTTCACTCTGGATGGAAGCAGCCAAGGCACGTTGACGATTGCAGGCACTTATGTTGGCAGTAACAACAGTACTACCTTCCTGACTGGAACCATTAACAACACAGGCACGATTCAGGTGAGCGCGGCGGGCAACACCACATCCGTCACCATGGCTGCGGCGGTGACTCTGACCGGGAACGGCACGGTGACGCTATCGACCTCGGGTAACGGAAGCGCGTTCTTGAATAGCTCCGGCGGCACTCAGACGCTGACCAATGTGAACAATACGCTGCAAGGATATGGGGTGATCGGCCAAGGCACTTTGATTGTCGTGAACCAGGCCGGCGGCGTCATTAACGCCAATACGAGTGGAAACGTGTCATTGTCGCTGAATCCTCCGAGCCTGACTAACTTGGGACTGCTTGAGGCCAGCGGCGGCGGCACCCTGAATTTGCAGAGCACCTTTTTCAACGCTGGTGGAAAAATCCTGGCCACAGGCAGCAACTCAACGGTGCAATTTATCAACGGGACGGTGCAGGCTGGAACACTGACCAGCGCCAGCGGTGGGATATTAACCACGCCTGCTAACGACGCCTTCACGCTGGACGGAATCTCCCTGGGTACATTGAACATCGCCGGCACCTACGTGGTGGCCAACAACGCCACGACCTTCTTGACCGGGACGATCAACAATACAGGCGCGATCCAAGTGAATGCCCTGGGCAACAACACGTTTCTGACGATGAGTGGCCCAGTGAATCTGACGGGGGCGGGTTCGGTGACTTTGACCAAGGGGGGTAATGGAACGGCTGCCCTGGCCACCGGCGGCGGCGATCAGACGCTCATCAATGTGAACAACACTCTGCAAGGGGCGGGTGTTATTGGCTGGAACGGTCTGGCGGTGGTCAACCAGGGCACGATCAATGCCAACTTGCCGACGCAGGGAACGCTGAGTCTCAACCCGAATGGATTAACCAACGAAGGACTCCTGGAGGCCACCGTCGGGGCGACATTGCAACTGAACACCACCACTTCTAACAACACCGGAGGCACGATCCTGGCAAGTGGCACTGGTTCGGATGTGCAGTTCATAAATGGGGCGGTCATCCAGAGCGGGACCGTCAGCAGCACGGGCGGCGGAAGTCTGGGCGTCGCGAGCGGCACCAATCTGACGCTGGATGGAAATTCGCATGGTCCGTTGACGATTGTGGGTACCTATACCGGGGCTAACAACAGCACCACATTCCTGATTGGAACTATCAACAATACCGGTGTAATTCAAGTGGAGGCGGCGGGTAACAACACGTTCCTTGGGATATCGGGCGCGGTAAGCCTGATTGGAAACGGCGTGGTTTCGCTCTCGACCGGCGGCAATGGGACGGCCGCGATAGAGACGGCCGGCGGGGACCAGTTGCTGACGAATGTGGACAACACGCTGCAAGGGGTTGGCGTGATCGGGTACAACGGCCTGGGGCTGATCAATCAAGGAACAATTAACGCCAATGTTTCGGGCAATACTCTGACGCTGAATCCGAGTGGGTTTACGAATCAAGGAATGCTGGAAGCTACGAGTGGGGGGATTCTGGCACTCAATGCGTCGACGATCGCGAACCGCACCGGCACGATCGAGGTGAACGGAGCGACATCCAGCGTGCAGTTTGTGAACGGCGTGACCATCCAGGGCGGTACTCTGGCCGGCCTAAACAATGGAGTGTTGAGCGTTCCGGGTGGCAACAGCATGGGGCTAGACGGGAGCAGTCTGGGTCCTTTGACGATCGCGGGAACCTACGCGGTTTCCAACAACAGCTCTGCCAGTTTGGTGGGGACCATCAACAATACGGGTGCGATGCAGGTGAACGCAGGCGGGAACAATACCTTCCTGACCATCGCCGGCCCGGTAAGTCTGACCGGTGGCGGCACGGTGACGTTGACCAAGGGCGGTAACGGAAGCGCTGCCATACAGACTTCCGGCGGCGACCAGACGCTAACCAACACGAACAATACCCTACAGGGGACGGGTGTCATCGGGTGGAACGGTTTGAACCTGGTGAATCAGGCGGGCGGGATTATCGATGCCAACACCCCGAGTACCGGCACGCTGTTGGTAAATACGCCTTTAACGACGAACCAGGGTCTGCTGGAGGCAACGGCCGGTGGCACCCTGGGATTGCAAAATAGCTTCAACAACCTGGGAGGAAGAATCCTGGCCAGCGGTAGTGGCTCAAGTGTGCAGTTCATCAGCGGATCGGCGCAGGGGGGAACCCTGGCCACCGCCAGCGGTGGCACCTTAACTACACCTAACAACGACTCTTTCACCCTGGACGGAAGTAGTCAGGGGACTCTGACCATCGCGGGCACCTATGTGGTCGGCAACAACGCCACAACATTTTTGATCGGAGCCATCAACAATACCGGTTCAATCCAGGTGAACGCGGCCGGCAACAACACGTTTCTGACCATGTCGGGAGGAGTGAATCTTACTGGCGCGGGCACGGTGACTTTGAGCACTTCGGGGAACGGAACGGCTGCATTGGCTACAACCGGCGGCGACCAGTTGCTGACGAATGTGAACAATACGCTGCAAGGGTTCGGCATCATCGGCTGGAATGGTTTGGAGGTGACCAACCAGGGGACCATCAATGCCAACGTTTCGGCCACTGCGCTGACGCTCAATCCGAGCGTGTTTACGAACCAAGGGCTGTTGCAGGCGTCGTCGGGAGGGATCCTTTCATTGAGTGGGTCGACGATCTCCAACCGTACCGGAACGATCCAGGTGAATGGAGCGACCTCTTCGGTGCAGTTCGTGAACAATGCCACCATCCAGGGTGGGACGCTGGCCGGCGTCAACAACGGGATCTTCACCATTCCGAGTGGCAACGCCATCACCTTGGATGGGAGCTCGTTGGGTGCTTTGACGATCGCCGGCACCTACGCAGTGGCCAACAATAGCAATACGAATCTGCTAGGCACAATCAACAATACGGGTGCGATTCAGGTAAACGCGGGCGGCAATAATACATTTCTGACCATGGTTAGCTCGGTAAGTCTGACCGGCAACGGCACGGTGACGTTGACTAAGGGGGGGAACGGAACGGCAGCGTTGGCGACTTCTGGCGGGAATCAGACGTTGACCAACATGAGCAACACGATCCAAGGAGCAGGCGTCATCGGTTGGAATGGTTTAAACGTTGTGAATCAGGGAACGATCAATGCGAACTTGCCGGCTGAGGGGACGTTGGTGATCAATGGCGGCTTTACCAACGCCGGGTTGCTGGAGGCAACGGTTGGAGGAACGCTGGTGCTGAGCAACTCGACGCTTAACAACCGCGCAGGCACGGTCAATGTGAATGGGGCGAGTTCCTCGGTGCAATTCGTAAACAATGCCACTATCCAAGGAGGGACGCTGGCGACGGCCAATGGTGGGATATTAACTATCCCGAGCGGCAACAGCATTACTTTGGATGGGAGCAGTCAGGGCACGTTAAACATCGCAGGTACCTATGTGGTCGCCAACAACAGCACTACCTTTCTGCTGGGGACGATCAACAACACGGGCATGATTCAGGTTAATGCGGCGGGAAACAATACATTCCTGAGCGTGCCCGGCCCGGTGAGTTTGACGGGTGCAGGTATGGTGATATTGAGTTCGACCGGTAACGGAACGGCGACCATCGCCGCCTCTAATGGAAATCAAACGTTGACCAACACGGGCAACACGCTGCAAGGGACGGGTGTCATTGGGTCGAATGGCTTGTCAGTGATCAATCAAGGGACGATCAATGCGAATGTGGCTAGTTCTTTGGTGTTGAATCCGAATTCGTTGACTAACCAGGGTTTGATTGAAGCGACGGGAATTGGAATGTTGCAAGTGAGCACGTCGGTGAGCAATGCTGGCGGAAGCATCACTGCGAATGGCGCGAGCGCGGCAGTGCAATTCGCGAATGGGATCACGATTCAGGGTGGAACGCTGAATGGCGTCAGTGGCGGTTTCGTAGGAAGTTTCAGCGGCAATGTTCTTAATGTGGATGGCACGGCTAACGCGGTTTCGATCGCTGCCGGAGCGACTTACACAGTTGGAAACAACAGCACAACCAACCTCTTTGGGACAATCAACAATAACGGCACGCTGCTGCTGGATTCGACAGGAAACAACACTACCCTGAATGCTGCCAGCGGGGGCGCAACGTTGACCGGCAGTGGATCCGTGATGATGACCAGCGGTCCCAACATGTTTCTGGGAGCATCCCTACTGAACGCCGGAAATATTATTTTGGATTCGGCTACTTTCAATGTTGGCGCTTATATGCAGAATGCCGGGCTGTTTCAAGTCGCCGCGACCGCCAGCGCTTCGTCCGTTACCTTTGCCCTAAACGGAGGAACGGCGCAAGTGGATGGCACGCTGGCAGCATCCCAAGGTGTGAGCGTCACCGGCGCCGGTACGCTATCGGGCGACGGGACGATCATTAGTAATGTGAGCATGGCGGGAGTAACTGAGGCGGGCGACATTCCGAGCCCTGGCATATTGACGATAGGCGTCAATGGCGTTGGCAGCTATACGCAAACTTCGGCGGGGGCGTATGACGTGGTGATCGGAGGCCTAACAGCCGGGACGCAGTACTCGCAGCTGAATGTTCCCGGTCCTGTGAGTCTTAGTGGAACGCTGAACGTTAGTCTGATCAATAGTTTTGTTCCGCAGGCCGGCAACCAATTCGTAATCCTGACGGCAGGTTCGCTCAGCAATCAGTTTGTGACTACGAACTTGCCGGCGTTGCCTCCGAATTTGAGTTGGATGGTGAATTACACCGCGACGCAAGTGGTGTTGGCAGTGATGGCGTCGAATTCTAACTTCACGCTGACTGTGACAACACTGGGCACGGGCAACGGCTCGGTTACAGATAATTTCCAGCAGATCAATTGCGTCGACACGGCCGGGGTGCAGTCGGGAATTTGCTCGGCCAGCTATGAGGCGGGCACGACAGTCAATTTGACGGCGACGCCCATCCAACCCACTACTTTCGGTGGATGGGGAGGAGCTTGCAGCGGAACCGAAGGTTGTTCGGTGTTAATGAATTCGAACCAGTCGGTGACGGCGGCATTTGTGCCGCAGCCGGTCACCATGTCGGCACCGTTCACTTGTCCGAATAACGTGTACCCATGCCAGAATGTCACCGCGCCACCGGCGGTATTCAATTGCCCGTCGGGGAAGGATCCATGCCCTGATCCTAATGCGCACTCACTCGCTCTGACCGCAACGCAGGTGAACACACCGTTCACCATGACGGTGGCTGCGACTGAAGTCCCAACGACCCAAGCTGATGGGGACTGCCAATTCGGGCAGACTCCGGCGACGGATTTCGATTGCCGGTTCACCAGCTTCTTCCCGTTTGAAACGCTCAGCAACGGGGACATTATTGTGCCGGCGTGCGATGCCTATTCGAACGGAAATTGCGTCTTCTACAGTGTGTTCTTCGGGAGCCGGGGAATCGAGCCTCCCACCAGCGATTACGATGGCCCCATTTCGTGGTCGATTGCCTGGAACAATACTTCGTTCCTGCCCAACCCGAACTTTCCTTATCAAATCAATAATCCGCGGCTGTATGACGATCCCGACTACGAAGTTTCTCCCATCACGCCATACGGAACGAACTGCAATACGCCGATGTTGATCAATGGCAATCCGACGATGCCGCCGATTTATTGCCAGTTTGTTTTCGATATTACGACTTACTTTGATCCAAATCAGCCGCCAGATGCCGGAATTGGCGGGCGGACGAAGCAATTTAACGATGTAGTAGTCGCGTTCCCGCTGACCATCGCGCCGCCTAGTTTGACGGTGACCAAAGTGGCCGACCAGAATATGGTGAACGCGGGCAGTCCGATGGGCTTTACCGTGAGCATGAGCAACAGCGCTGCGCCGGGTACGGGAACGGCCACCAATACGACGCTCAACGATCCGCTGCCGACGGGCACGAATATCAGTTGGTCGATCAATCCGCCATATAGCGGGCCGGGAACGTGCACCATCACGGAGGCGCAGCCGCCGGCGCAGAGATTGTTCTGCTCTTTCGGCAACATCTCTCCCGCCATCAGCGCCAGCGTGCACGTGCTCAGCCTGGATTCAAGCGTCGGGACTTACGTCAACACGGCGACGCTTGCGGCCAGCAATAATGCTCCGCAAATGGCGAGCGCTACCATTCAAGTAGTGAACGGTTCGGGCCCCATCGCAAGCGTGAAGCCGTCCAAAATATATTTCTATAATGTTTACCCTGGAGTACCGAATGAGTCGTTGGTCGAGCTAACCAACACCGGAAGCGCTCCGATGACCGTCGGCCCGATCCAGATTTCTACCCCCGGCAACGATCTTGATGACTTTCACCTCCGTAGTTTCTGCCCGATGACCTTAGAGGTGGGTAAAACCTGCAAGATCGTGATCATCTGTAACCCGGATAAAGACAACTACAGTCCGACGGCCACACTTGCGATCAATGACAATGCACCGGGAAGTCCTCAGCCCGTGCCGCTCAGTGCCACGGTGATCAATCCGCAGGCAAGTCTTAGCCCCAAGTTCCTGAATTTCGGAGTTCAGCAAGTGGGTACGACCAGTCCGCCGAAGACGGTCACTCTGACGAATACGGGTACCACTTCTCTGAATCTGCGGAAGATGACTATCGGCGGCGACTTTGCATTCGCGTCAGGAACGACTTGCAGCGGTGGCAGCACACTGGCCCCGAACCAGCAGTGCGTGATGAACATAACCTTCACTCCCAAAGGCCGGGGCAAGCGGATCGGCGGCGTGGAACTGCAGGACAACACACTGTTCAAGAAGCAAGAAGTTCCGTTGTCGGGTATGGGGGATTAGAGATTTAACTTAGGTTGCCCGTCTATCTTGGAGCGCGACGCGAGATGATCTACGGCGTGATCTTGAACACCACCCCGCAGGTGAGGGATGGATAGCAGGTCGCTCCGCCACCTTGGGTGGTCCCATAGAGGTTGTCGGAGCTATCCATTGCCAAGCCCGCGACTGGAGACGCGCCGTCCGACCCTCCGGTAAAGCTATGTAGAACGGTTTCTTTGCCGGCCGCGTCCAACTTGAACACGACTCCGCAGCCGTCTCCGTTGCAGTTCCGATAAGCGCCGCCGAAGTAGGTGGTGCCATAGATGTTTCCCGCAAAGTCCATCACCAGCGGCCCGCTGCCAGGCTCTTGCCCGTCAGTACAGTCCGGGAGCGAGCAGAATGCATAGAGCACGCTTTCCGCCCAGGTCCCTCCCGGCTGAGGCGACAATTCAAAAACCACCCCGCAACCGTTAACGCCGCATGAGTTGCCTCCACCGGCGGTGGTTCCATAGAGGTTCCCCTGCGAATCAAGAAGCAACACCGAGTCTGGGCCAGACCCATCGGAAGATCCCGTGAAGCTGTAGAGCACGGTCTCCCCGCCGCCAGCGGCCAGCTCGTACACCACGCCCGCGCCGTATGCGCCACCTCGGGACGTCACGCCGTACAGGTTCCCCACCGCGTCCATTATCACGCCCTCGTAAGAAAATGCCCCGTCTCCTCCGCCTTCGGGAGGCCCGGCGAAGCTATGCAGGATGGTCTCATTGCCCTTGGTATCAATCTTGAACACGGTGCCGAGAGTGTCAGCGCCTCCCAGGTAAGTCGTGCCGTAGAGGTCGCCCGCTGGGTCCTCGACCAAGAGCGATTCGGGGAAGTAGCCATCCGGCGTACCTTGGAACTTGTACACCGTCTCTTTTCCGGCCTTCGTCAGCTTGAAGGCGACCCCACAGCCATAGCCCTGCGTGCCGTCGCAGGACTGGCCATCTGTGCCGCCGCCTATCGTGGTGCCGAAGAAGTTCCCCGCTGCGTCGCGCAACAAGCCCGCGTAGGGCCCGGCCCCGTTTGTGCCATCGAAGCTGTACAAGCCGACTTCCTTCCCCGCCTTATTCAGCATGAACGCCGTGCCACAGCCGGAATTACTGAAGTTGGGGCATCTCGTTCCGCCGCCGCCTATTCCGGTCGTGCCGTAGATGTTTCCAGCTCTGTCCAAGACCAGCACGCCAATCGGCTCAGCCCCATCTGCGCCCTTAAATGTGTGCAGTACCGTGAACGTCTGCGCCTGTGCCGGGGCGCTGAGAATCGCCGCCGCCAGCAGCAACGTCAGGAAAATCCGGACAACTATCTTTGCCACAGAATTGGGTTGCATCGCTCGGTTACCTCACATCCAAGGCTGGGGAGCGGGTCAGGCCACATCCTGCGGGCAGTTTAGCACGTAATCCGACTTCCCAAACCGGCTTAGCCGCGCTTTGTAAGTGGAGGCTCTAACTTATACGGCCAAGATTTCGCCGCCGAATAGTCCTGATCCAAGTTAGTGTCCAAGAAGTGGGACTCACACGCTCACTCGTGGGTGATAGTACGAGCACCGTGATCCTCTACACCTGCCCCTTGCAAATTGCGCAAGGAGCGGGGCACGGTTTTTCAAACTAGGTAAGGCTTCGCCCGGCTCGTACTCTCTGCCCAGAAGGCTCGGCCACCCGCGAATGGCGTTGTCGGGGCAGGATTTAGCGGTAGAATGGCGAGCGACATGGAATGTTCGCATTGCCACGCCGGGAACCCTCAGACCGCACTTCGTTGCGTGCAATGCGATACCCCGCTCGACGCTGGTGAGGTGACGGCAGTTGGCCTGCCTGAGCCGGGAACTGCGGAAATGCCCGCGCCCCGTTCTGGAGATGAAACGGTTGGCATAGCATCCCCTTTGACCGGAGATGAAACAGTTGGGATGGCAGCAGCTTCGCCTGGAGATGCGACTGTAGGAGTCGCCGAAGGTTGGTCACAGCCGCCGGTTTCTTCGGCTGTCTCGCGGTCTCCACTCCTGCCTAGAAGCTTCCTGGGAAAGCGCTACGAAATCCTCAGCATGCTCGGCGAAGGAGGCATGGGCGCGGTCTATAAAGCGAAAGACCGCGAACTTGACCGGGTTGTTGCTCTGAAAGTGATACGTCCCGAGTTAGCGGTTCATCCCGAGGTACTCGCCCGCTTCAAGCAAGAACTGATTCTGGCTCGCAAGGTAACGCATCGCAACGTAATCCGCATTTTTGATCTGGGCGAAGTCGACGGCACCAAGTTCATCACCATGGACTTCGTGGACGGTCAGGATCTGAAGGGCCTGGTCAAGTCCAAAGGGAAGTTGCAGTTTGAAACGACGGTTGAAATTGTGCGACAAGTCTGCCTTGCGCTGGAAGCTGCGCACGCGGAAGGCGTAGTTCATCGCGACCTCAAGCCGCAGAACATCATGGTGGACCAGCAGAGCCGGGTCTATGTGATGGATTTCGGGATTGCACGATCCGTCGAACCGGGGGGAATGACGCAGACCGGGATGCTGGTGGGCACGCCGGAATACATGTCGCCGGAGCAGGTGCGGGGCGAGCACGTGGGGCCGCAATCCGACATTTTCGCGTTGGGCCTCATTCTCTACGAATTGCTTACCGACAAGATGCCGTTCGAGGCGGATACGGCGCAAGCGTCCATGTTCAAACGGACCAAGCAGCCGGCCCGGCCAGCGATTCAGGTCGATCCGAATGTTCCTGCGTTTCTGAGCGAGGTGGCGCGGAAATGTCTGGAGATCGATCCCAAGCGGCGGTATCAATCGACGCGCGAGATTGCGGATGACCTGGAAACGTGGAGTCAGGGCAACAGCAAGGTTCCATGGACGACGACGGTTACCGGGTTTTTGCCGCCGGCGTTCTCATGGAAGAAACACGGAGTCGTAGCCGCGGTGGCTTTGATACTTGTTGTGCTGGGAGGAATTGGATTACGGCAGCGACTTAGTTCGCGGCCTCAGACCCAGGCGGTCGGTCCGGTCGTATCTCTGGCAATTCTGCCTTTCCGCAATTCGTCAGGCGACCCCAGCTTGGACTGGTTGGGAGATAGTTTGGCGCAGATGCTGAGCACGGATGTGGGACAGTCGGCGTCGTTGCGGGTAGTTTCTCCGGAACGCATCAGCCAGACGGTTCGCGATTTGCGAATCTTGCCGTCGGCGTTGTTTGATCCGTCCACGGTCAAACGGCTGGCCGACTTCAGCAACGCTGACACTGTGGTGTGGGGGCAATATACAAAGTCCGGCGACCAGATCCGCATCGAGACTACAGTTCAGGATTTGAAACGCACACGCACTGCGAATCTCACCGAGTCAGGTAATGAAAAAGATGTGCTGGCGGCCGTCGATCGACTGGCAGGCAAGATTCGCGACAATCTGGCGCTTTCCAGCAGCATTATTAAGGAGCTACAAGGGCAATCCTTCAAGCCATCGACCAATTCCCTTCCCGCGTTGCATGACTACGATCAAGGAGTTCAACTGGCGCGGCAGGGAAATTATCTCGATGCGCAGAAGCAGTTTGAGTCGGCGATTAAGGAAGATCCGAATTTTGCTCTTGCCTACTCGGAGTTGGCGAACACCTATGCTCAGTTGGGTCAGGAAGACGACTCGGAGCGATCTTCCCAAAAGGCAGTTGGGCTGAGTGACAATCTTCCTGCGGCCGAGAAATATCTGATTCTCGCGAAACATAACACTATCCTGAAAAACTATTCGCAGGCGATTGAAGCCTACGAGAACCTGCTGAAGGCGTCCCCTGAGAATGCTGACTTGCACTTTGACCTGGCTGACCTTTATGAGAAGTCGAGTCAGTTTGACAAGGCGAAAGATGAATACTCGAAGGTGCTGACGATCGACCCTAAACGAGTTGATGGACTGCTGGCGATGGGCCGGGTGGAGATCGAGAATGGCAACGACCAGAGTGGACTGGAATATTTGACCCGCGCTCAGGGTATGGCGGTCGAGTTTGGCAACGATGAGGAGAAAGCCCAGATCCTGCAAGCCATGGGGATTGCTTACTCCGATCTGACCAAGTGGGAAGACGCTCTGCGCAGTTTTCAGGATTCCCTGGTCATCAAGCGCCGTCTGGGTTTGAAGAAAGGGGTTGCCGACAGCCTTGAATCCATCGCACAGGCGGAAGAGCATCTGGGAAAGCCGGAGCAGGCGCAAAAAGACTACACCAGCGCTCTGGACTCGTACCGCGAAATGGGGGATAAGGCGGACGCAGCACGAGTGTTGACCGATATTGCCGGCTTCTATAGCGATCGGAGCCAGTACGATAAAGCGCTCGCACTGGACAAAGAGGCGCTCCAGATACAGGTTGACCTGGGGAACATGAGCGATCAGGGGCTGGTGCTTAGCAGCATTGGGAACATTTATCTATCGCGGGCTGACTACGAAGACGCGCGCACCTACTTCGAGCAAGCACTGGCGATCCGCGAGAAACTTAAAGTGCCGGGCGACATCGCGGATACCGTCCATAACCTGGCGGAGACTGCGAACAAACTGGGGCAATACGATCAAGCTCTGAAACAGTATTTGCGTGCCCTGGATCTGCGGCGAAGCGTTGGCGACAACCGCAGCGCTGCGATCGAATCCGCCAGCATGAGTACGCTATTCGGCTACCAGGGACGTTATGGGGCGGCGCTCAGTTCGGCAGAAGATGCGCTCAAAATATTCCGCGAAACCAAGGAGAACGGCTTCTGGCTGGCGGAAATTCTCGGCGATTATGGCAACGCTCTAGCTCAAATGGGACGCGGCGACGATGCGCAGAAGAGCCTGGAGGAGGCGTTGACGGTCGCGCGCGGGCTTAAGAACCAGACCCAGGTGGGAGCGCTGCTGGGCTATGAAGGCGACAACTTCTTTTATCGCGGGGATTATAAATCGGCCGCGCCCTTGTATGACCAGGCTTCCCAGGCAGCGTCACAAACCACGGACGCGCGGCTTACTTTACTGGTGAAAATTAACCTCGCGAAATTGGCTGTCCAACAAGGACACGCCAGCGCTGCCGTAGGTCAGTTGCGCACCCTTTCCGGGCGAGCGGATAGCATTGGTTTGAAGTATCTGTCCATTCAATGTTCGGTGCTGTTGGGAGAGGTGCTGACCAATCAGAAGCAATATGCGCTGGCCCAGCACGAACTGGAAGGCGCGGTTACGCGCAGCGAGAAACTGGGGCTTCGCGCGCTTCTCGCGCAAAGCCATTTTCTGCTGGCGCAGGCGCTCGAACAATCGGGCCATGCAGCTGAGGCTTCACCCCACTTCGCTCAAGCGCGGCAAATTGCGGAGAGTATTCACGAAGAGGCCAAGTCAGACGGCATTGTGAACCGCAGTGACCTGGCTCCTATCTTCGCTCACAAAACCTAGGAGCGCGGTAAATAACTACTGGCTAGGCAGGGACAAAACAACAGGAACCGGCGGCACAGATGCGACGGGGGCGATGCCTTTGGCTTCAAGGATGGCCCAGTGCCATTCTTGATCGGCGGCGAGGGGCGCACCGAGCTTTTCGTGAAAGACGTTGCTTCCAAGAGACGGGACGGGGCCTTTCAAGTGAAACAGAAGAGTCAGTTCGGACGGCTTCTTCCCGGAAGCCTCAGGCTCCTCAGCTACGGCCGGCATCAACCGGGCGCTGCCAAGATATACTCCTTCGTCCACGGGGTGGCGCACCAGGGTGAGGCCGACCGTAACTTCGGTCAATTTCCAGGTGCTGCCGTTGTACATCGAGACTTCGAGGCTGTCACCTTCGATGGTGGCCGGGCCTTCGAGTTTTGCCAACTCTATTGGCGGAAGGTCTTCGGCCACGAAGGGTGGCATAAGCGTGGCAGTATCCGCGTTGAAAGACATGCTGCAAGTTCCGTCGGGCGATGACAGCGCGAAGTCTCGACTGCGTGAAGTGGTTGAGATTTGTGGCTTGATGCTCATGCGATGGCTTTCAACCTCGTCCATCACCTTGGACAGATTGTCGTTGTCGATGGTCAACGGGGCCGCAACCGGAGCCTTGCTGCGGCGCACGACACGGGCCAAATCGCCGAGAGAAACACCGTCATCGGATTGGGCAACCATGGAAAGCGGGCATGACAATCCCAATAACAACCAAACCACTCGCCAATGAAGGGTACGATTCACGGAGATTTGCGGAGCTTCCCCTAAAATTGTAGGTCAGAACGGGTGGAAGAACAGCGCAGGGCGGACTCACCTTGGTCGTAGCACTTTAGTTAGCAGTAGAGTTTACGATGGCGCCGACGTTTACCTTGGCCCCTGGAGAGATGCAGTTTCAATGAGCCAACTCGAGTCCGGCTGCAATTTTACACGTATGGTCCAGTTGAATGCGGCAAGTTTGCTGTTTGCTAATCTCAGCCTTGCCGCTCCGTTGAACCGCTGTTGCGACGAGATTGGTGTTGGAAGCCCAAAATTCCCAGAGAATTGCCCGTTTAGGCTGTTTGTGAAAGAGCTGAAGTCAAGAGTGGCGCGGCCTGCCGATGGGGCAGACCGCTGACAGAGACGCCAAGAGTTTTGCCTTTGCAGCAGAATTGTCCCTCGGGTTGGCGTCAAATCGCCATACACTTGTACTTATGCGCGTGATCGGGAACTATATGGCGCAATAGGGACTTCCGACCCGATTGTCTGGCGGGAACAATCTGAGTAAAATTGCCCCGCTTCATCAGTAGTTGAATCTGATGCGCAGGAAGCAGAACATGTCACGATCTTTTTACGCACTCACGCTGCTCACGGTATCTGTGGCGACTTCTAATCTGGTCAGCGGCCAGTCGACCGAGGAAGCGCTTCAAGTAAATTTTTCGGTGGTGCACAATTTCAGCGACGGCGCCGATGGAGCGTTTCCCGGCTACGCGGCGTTGATCTTTGATTCGGCAGGAAATCTGTATGGCGCGACCACTCAGGGTGGTGTCCAGACCGGGGCGTGCACTCCGACGGGAGGTTGTGGAACGATCTTCAAGATCGATCCAAGCGGAAACGAAAGTGTGTTTTATGCATTCAGCGGGGCTACCAACGGACCGCGGTTGCCTTATGGAACACTGCTGCGCGACGCCAAGGGCAATTTTTATGGCACGACTTGGGGTGGCGGAAATTCGGGCCCTAACGCGTGTAATGGGTATGGGTGCGGGACGGTGTATATGGTAAGCGCCGCGGGCCAGGAGAAAACGATCTATAACTTCAGTGGCGGATCGGACGGGGCCACTCCAACAGCAGCGTTGACGGTAGGTGCAGACGGCAGGTTGTATAGCACAACACACGATGGCGGCATCGATCAAGCTGGAGTAGTGTTCGCGATTGGCCAGGGAGGGGAGGAATCGGTGATCTACTCTTTTCTTGCCGGCGATGACGGCGCCAATACGTGGGCTGGGTTAGCTCGAGATCCTGCTGGAAACTTTTATGGCGTGACGTTGGCCGGAGGTGGCTTCAATGCGAACTGCGGCGGAGCATTCGGGTGCGGCATCATCTACGAAGTGAGTCCCAATGGGAGCGAAACAGTTCTTTACCGCTTCCAGGGTCTGGATGACGGCAACTGGCCTTATGGAGGCCTGATCCGTGACGAAGAGGGCAATCTCTACGGGACAAGCCAGGGAGGCACTGGGGGTTGGGGCACGGTGTTCAAGCTCGACCCCTTGGGCAATTTCACTGTGCTGCACACCTTCACTGGGGGTGCCGGGGGCGGAAGCCCGACCACGACATTAATACGAGATGCAGCTGGCACGTTCTATGGAACGACCTTTTTTGGTGGAGGAACCAACTGTCCTGGAAATAACGGTTGTGGAACGGTGTTTGCGCTGACGAAGTCGGGGCAGTTCAAGGTTCTGCATAGCTTCAACGGCGCGGACGGATTTTGGCCCTCGGCTGCGCTGACCCTCACGCCATCAAAGGAGCTTTACGGGACAACGAATGGCGGCGGTGCTAATAACTCGGGGGTAGTTTTCAAGATCACACGCTAAATCAGTAGACAAGAGATATTCAAGGCAAAGAGCGGGAAATTTAATGGCCCACGCTACGGTGAATTTGGTCGCGGTCGCTCGCTGCTTTCCAAAAGGCACACCACACCAGAATTGGCGGCGTCAGCAGGGAATTCCAAGGACCCACTTCTGAGACGGCCGTTTGGCCTCAACAATCAGGTGTTGACCCGTCAGGCCCGACGGCAGTAAGATTCGCCTTCGGAAAAGTGCCGGTCTTGCGCCTCCCCCCAAATGCGCAGGCAGCCGACGGCAGCAGGGTCACGTAAACGCCGCCTATGCGAAATCCACAATCTACGTTCGCGGTTGATGTGGCCGAATTTGCCGCAACCCTGCTGGCACAGCAGGAGGCCGCACCGCGTGCGCAGGCAATTGCAAAAAAGGTCTCCGATTTACTGCCGGACACAGCCGTCGTGGTCTATGTGATTGCAGACCAGGAAAGTCCCAACTGGACAGCCAAGGCCACCACAGGTGAGATCACGGTCACCGATACGGTCGAGTTTGACGCTGGCACGCTGGGCGCTGTAGCGGAGAAACGCGAACTCCTGGTGTTTGAGGGGAGTGATCTGCCTCGAGAAGATTACGCCCATCTCGACATTCGCCGGCAATTCGTCGCCCTCGCCTGTGTTCCCCTGCTGGTGAATGAAACTCTGGTGGGCGCCATCGAGCTGTTTCACTGCGAACAGTCCTTTCCGAAGGCCATGCTGGCGGCGCTGAACGAGATCGCCGAACTAGCCGCGCCGGCGCTGGCGGCCGCGCTTTTCTATGAGAGCGAGCGCAACACCAATCTGCACTCCATCAGCCGCGTCACCCAGATGTATGACCTGGAAAAGGTCTTCAACTCGACGCTCGAGATGCACGAACTGCTGGGCACGATCGCCGGAAAGTTCCAGGAAGTTATGAATGTGCAGGGCGTCAATTTGTGGATGGTTGACCAGGACGCTCTCGAATTAGTGGCCTGTGCTGGAATCGACCCCACGGTCGAGGTCGGCATGCTACAGAAAGCGGGCGAAGGCATTGCCGGAGATCTCTCCGACAGCGGCGAACCGGTGTTGATTGATGATCCCGAGGACGAGCGCCTGCGAAAACGAAACGAGGGGATCGAAGATGGAGCAGTGTTCTCCATAGTGGCGGCGGCGCTCATGGAAAAGGAATCGCTCGTCGGAGTGGTGGAGGCCGTAAACCGGCTGGATGGAATCCCTTTCGATGAAGACGACGAGTTCCTGTTAGCCAACATTTGTGAAACCGCCAGCAATGCTCTGCACAATGCCAGCTTGCTGCAAGCGGAACGCAAGGTTGAGATTCTGGAAGCGCTGGTCAAGGTCAGCAGTGAGATTACTTCGACCCTTGATCTGGACCGGGTTCTGGACGCCGTGGTGAACGGACCCGCCAGCGTGATTCCGTATGACCGGGCCGCCATCGCACTGGAGCAGCGGGGCCGGTTGCAACTGAAAGCGATATCGGGAGTAGCAAAGATCAATCCCGAGGAGCCCAATACATCGCGTCTACAGCAGTTGCTGGAATGGGCTTCGTCTTCCAAGCAATCCATATTTGTGGTGCAGCACGGAGAAGAGGTCGAGGACGAACGTCCCGAGACACGCGCCAAGTTCGAGAAATATTTCGTCGACAGCGGCATGCGCGCCTTTCATGCTTTACCGCTGACGGACGATGACGGCACGGTCGGTATCCTTTCGTTTGAGAGCGCGGATCCGGATTTCCTCAGTACTGCCCACCTGGAAATGATCAAAGTGCTGGCCGGGCAGGCGACGGTGGCGTTGCGCAATGCGTCGCTTTATCGCGAAGTGCCTTTTATTGATCTGCTTGAGCCCATCCTGGCAAGAAAGCGTAAGTTTCTGGCCATGGAGAAAGGGCGGCGGGCGATAGTGGTGGTTGGAGCAGCACTTGCACTGCTTTTTCTTGCAGTCTTCCCGTTGCCGCTGCGTGTAGACGGACCGGCGGTGGTGGGGCCGGAACACAGCGCACAGGTGCAACCAGAGGTTGCAGGCGTGGTACAGACGGTGAATGTGCGAGAAGGCGATACCGTCAAACAAGGTACCGTGCTGGCTCGTCTTGCCGACTGGCAATATCGCGCCGAATTGGCTGCGGCGCAAGCCAAGTACGATACTGCCGTATCGCAAATGAACCGCGCATTGGCGACCAACGACGGGACCGAGGCTGGAATCGAACGAGTACAGACCGACTATTGGACCGCCGAAGTTGCCCGCGCCCGCCAACGTCTGGAAAAGACAATATTGCGTTCGCCCATTGATGGCCAGGTTGCCACTCCTCACGTCGAGGACTCTGTGGGAAAGGACTTGAAACCCGGCGATACTTTTGCGGAAGTCGTGGATACTACGCGGGCCACTGTGGATGTTGCCATTGACGAGCATGACGTTTCCCTTCTCCGGCCGGGAGAAGAGGCGTCCGTGAAGCTCGACGGATTTCCCACGCGCACGTTTCGTGGTGAGTTGACGGTGGTGAGTCCCAAGGGAGAGTTACAAGGCGACGACCGCGTCTTCTTTGCGCGAGTCAGTGTACCCAATAACGAAGGCCTCATCCGCACTGGAATGCAAGGCCGCAGTAAGATCTTCACCGCTTGGAGGCCGGCGGGAGAAGTCTTCTTCCGCCGGTTGGGCATGTGGCTGTGGTCGAAGATTTGGTCGTGGTTTGGCTGGTGAACCGAGGTGAAGCGATGAAACGATACATCGTGTTCGGGCTGACGATTCTGATACTAGGTTTCAGTGGATGCACCGGCTCGAAAGAAGTCGTCGCGGCCGCAGCCCCGGCGCAGCCTGCGGAGCAGCCGGTCAGCGTCCAAAAGGAGAGCGTTTTCATCGCATCTGGCCCAGTGGTGGTGGAAAACCAAGTGGATGTCAGTGCATTGCGAGAGGGGCCAGTGGTAACCATCCTTGCCCAGCCCGGTACTCAGGTACATCAGGGACAACTCCTGGCGAAACTCGATGATCGCCAGATTTCCGCCGATGTGGAGGGCGCGGCCGCCCGCGTGCGGTCGATCGCGGCCAACTTGAAGAATTGGCAAGCTGAGACCAAGGTTTTGCAATCCGACCGGGTGCGCGCTGAGAAATTGTATGACGCACAGGTGATCCCGAAAGAAGAGTTGGAACATGTGCAATACAAAGAAGAGGCGGATGAATACGAAGTGCAGCGCGAAGCCGAAAGCCTGAACAATGCCAAGGCCACCCAGAAGTCACTCGAACTGGAGCTCGACAAGACGAACATCATCGCTCCGTTCGACGGAATCGTGGCACGCCGTTACGTTCGCGTCGGCCAAAAGGTTTCTCCCGGCGACCGGCTCTTCTGGGTTACCGCGATGGGACCCTTGCAGGTGAAATTCACCTTGCCGGAGCGATTGCTTAGAGATATCAAGCGGGGACAAATTGTTTCCGTGGCCTCGGCAGATGTCTCGCCCGCAACACCGCATGACGCCAAAGTAATCGATGTCAGCCCGGTGGTAGATCCATCGAGCGGCACCATTGAAGTTTTGGCCCAGATTGAAGGAACTGCCTCTGACTTGCGACCTGGGATGCTGGCCAGCATCCGCATCAACCTGCCGCAATGAACATTGTTCAAGCATTGGACGCCGCGCTTCCTGATCTCCCCGAGCGGGTGGTCCGGCGGGACAAACCCAAACTTGATTCTCGTGTCATCACCGCGGAACACATCGAGCACGACCGGCCGATTGTGATTGCCAAGGTGCCGGGAAGCGAAGTAGTTCTGCGCTTTTCTCCCGAACAATGGAAGTTGATCCAACTGTTCGATGGAAATCGGACGTATGAGGAGATTTCGGAGCTTTCGGTCGAAGCCACCGGCGTGTTGTTCGACGAAGAAGGGGTCCGCGAAATGGCCAGCTTCCTCGCCGACAACACTGACTTTATCTATAAAAGTCCGCTGGAAAAGAACATCCTTCTGAAGCAGGAACTCCGCGGGCAACGGCGGAAGACACGCAAACGCTTTCAGATCCCCGACTTCACCGATATTACGGTCAAGGAATGGCCGAATGCGGACCTTTATATCTCCCGCATCTATCCCAAGCTGAAGTTCATATTCACTCCGTGGTTTGTCCTGCTTACATTGTTCTCGTTTGCGGTCATGCTCTGGATGTGGGCCGATAAATTCGGCGAAATCTGGAATGATAGTTTCCAGTTCTATAACTTCACTTCGAAGTCAGGAACCGACCTGTTGGAATTCTGGGTCTTGTTCGCGTTGATGGCGTTCGCCCACGAGACCGCGCATGGGCTGACCTGCAAGCACTTCGGCGGCGACGTGGAGAAGATGGGATTCACGCTGATGTATTTCGCGCCCAGCTTCTTTTGCGATGCTTCGCAAGTCTGGATCTACGGCGGCAAGTGGGAGCGGATTGCGACCGCGATCGCAGGCATCTGGGTGGATTTGATTTTCTGCGTGATTGCTACCGTGATCTGGTGGGGCACTGCCACAGGGATGGTCATCCATGACATTGCCTACAAGGTCATGATGGTGACTGGCATCGGGGTTTCCCTGCTGAATCTCAACCCGCTGATCAAGTTGGATGGATACCTGATCTTTTGCGAGCTGATTCACGAACCGGATCTGAAGGAAAAAACTACGGCGTATCTCTCCGGGTTCGTCCGCAAAAACATTTTCCATTTGCCGGTTGAAGTGGAATACGTTCCGCGGCGACGACGTCCGTTCTACATCATCTACGCAATTCTTTCCGGCATGTACGGCTATCTGCTGCTGTCATTTCTGATGGTGCTCTCGTTTCATATTTTGCAGGCTTATACGCCGGAGTGGGCTTTTGTGCCTGCGATTGCCATTGGGTACTGGGTTTTCAAATCCAGGATCAAAATGTTGGTGAAATTCATGAAAATCGTCTATCTGGACAAGAAAGAACGCGTGAAGGCATGGCTGACGCCACCACGCATCGCTGTACTGGCTGGCATCACGCTTCTAGGATTGTTGCTCCCTATCTGGCCCGATTTTGTGGCTGGACGCTTTGTGCTGGAGCCGGTCCATAAAGCATGGGTCCATGCCGAGATCGCCGGACGAGTGACGCGAGTGCTCGCCCGGGAGGGGCAAGCTGTGGCTGCCGGCCAGCCTCTAGTTGAACTCAGCAATTTGCAACTGGCATCAGCCGCAGCGGGCGCGAATGCTGACTTGCGCGTTGCCTCGGACCAGGTCAACCTTGCGCTATTGCACTATGACGATTTTGGTCCGGCGGAGTTCAAACGCCAGGAAATGGCGGAGCGGAATCGGACCCTGGCCGATCAAATAGCTCTGCTCCGTGTTACCAGTCCAATTTCGGGGGTGGTGGTCACTCCGCGCCTGGATGATTTGCTTGGAGCATATCTCAAATCTGGCGCGGGCATTGCGGAGGTAGCCGATTCTTCCACCTTGACCGCTCGCATCTACATCCCCGAATTTGAGATGCGGGACGTTCGCCTGGGTTCCAGGGTAAGGCTCCAGCCGGAGTCGTACGCCATGCCGCTCACAGCAAATCTATCGGCAGTGGCGCCTGCCTCTACCCTGGTGGAGCCGGGACTTATACCCAAGGACCAACTGAAGGGCATTACGCCGCCACGTTTTTACGTGGGATCGGCTCTGCTGACGAACCCCGGCGAACTAAGGGAAGGAATGACCGGTATGGCCAAGATCTTTGTGACTCACCGCAGCATCGCAGGATTCGCCTGGAACTTCGTCGAGGATCTGGTCGATCGCAGAATCTGGTAGCTTAGGCAACAACAGCAAAAGGACCGCATCCCCATGCGGTCCTCTTGACGCGTTCGTACCCCCACAATTCAACTAGATCTTCACGCGGGTCGCAGCAACGCGAGTTGCAGCTACACGGGTCGCAGCTACACGGGTCGCGGCTACACGGGTCGCGGCTACACGGGTCGCAGCTACACGGGTCGCAGCTACACGGGTCGCAGCTACACGGGTCGCAGCTACACGGGTCGCAGCTACACGGGTCGCGGATACCTTCATTGCTGATACGCGAGCGTGAGCTACTTTGGTTATGCCAGGATTCTGGCTAACTTGCGGCATTGTGGAAACGGCCTTCTTGGTTGTGCTCTTGCTGATCAGGGATTTCTTTTGGATCGCCATTTTGTCTCTCCAAGTCTTAGATTTGATTTCTCGCCAACCCTACCGCACGCTATTGTAATTAGCACGGAGGATGCCAAAGTGGCCGGGCTCGATCGAAGCGCATATTATTATGCAGAATCAATGAGTTAGGTAATTTCCACAGCTTTGCGCTCCGAAGCGAATGTTCGATTGGTCAATAATTAACCTTCGATTGGTTAATTATTAACCGAAACATCTATAGATTTCGTTTTCGGCAGAGGTATTTCATGCGCTGAGGGTCAATACGAAGTAAAGCGGCGGCGGAGGACTTCTTTCCCCCGGCGCGGTTGAGCGCAGCCGTCAGGTAAGCGAGTTCGATGCGTCCCATCTCGGTATCGAAATCGACTCCTTCTTCGGGAATCAGGATCGCCTCCTGGCTGGCATTGCTGGCCATGAGCAGCTGCTGTGGGAGATGACTGAGGCCGATCAGGGAACTGTCGTTCATCAGCACCAGCCGTTGAATCACATTCTCCAATTCACGAACATTCCCCGGCCAGTGGTAGTCTTCCATGACCCCAAGAACTTCGGGATCCACTTGTTTCACGGGTTTTGCGTTAGCCTTGCAATAGATGCGGAGGAAGTGGCCGACCAGTAAAGGGACGTCGCCCTGCCGTTCACGCAAAGCGGGCAAGGCAATCGGTACAACGTTGATGCGGTAATACAGGTCTTCGCGGAAACGGCCGGCGCGGACCAACTCCTCCAGATCTTCGTTGGTTGCGGCGATCAGGCGGAAGTCGATTTTCTTGGCGGTCTTGCCCCCGATGCGAGTTACCGCGCGATCCTCCAAAACGCGCAGCAACTTGGACTGTAGGGCCAGCCCCAGAGTGGCAATCTCATCTAGAAATAGAGTGCCGGTGTGCGCCAGTTCGATGTGCCCCTGGCGAGCTTCCTTGGCATCAGTAAAAGCGCCCTTTTCGTGGCCAAACAGCTCAGTTTCAATGAGATTCTCAGGCAGCGCAGCGCAGTTAATGCTGATGAAAGGTTTCTCGACGCGAGGTCCGATGGTGACGATGGCACGTGCCACCAGTTCCTTGCCGGTGCCGCTCTCACCGCGAATCAAGACCGTGCTGTTGCTGTCGGCGACTCGGGTAATGGCGTCATAAACCCGGCGCATGGCCTCACTGGAGCCAATCAACTCGCCAAAAGATTCTCTCTCAGCTTCCTGCTCCTGGCGGTTACGATAATCGATTTCCGCGGCTCGCTTCTCCAATTCGCGCCCCAGGACGATGCTGATCTCCTCAAAGTTAATGGGCGCTACAAAATATTGATCGACGGTGGCATCGATGGCCTTGTGCCGCAGCTTACGGCTGTCTGAACGGGTGAGCGCCACCAGCACCAGATCGGAACCCAACGAACGCAATTCCGCCAACGCAGTGATTCCCTGTTCACTGTTGGATCCGACGGTATCGATATCCAGCAGTATGGCATCGGGCAAGTGCTTCTTTACCCCAGCCAGCAGTTCATCCCAGGTACGAAGCATGTGCAGGTCATAGTCGGGCGCGAGATAGGTCTCCGCCTCAGGCCCCACCAGCTCGTCACCGGTGACGATGATCACGCTGTACCGGGAAGCAAGATTGCGGGCGGTCTGGTTGCGCATGGCGCCTCCTAGAGCGAAGTGATTATGACAAATTTTCGGCTGCTTAGGGTGAATTTTTAACCCGAGCGGGTTGGTTTGACCTCCCGAAAGCGGCTCTCCCGTGGATTTCCGGCAAGAAAGCGGATAAATGCTTGAAAAACCCACCCGATTCCCGTAACTTTAGACGCGCTCGAAACGTCCCACTTTGTCGGCTTCGGCTGTGATCGGGATGGCTGTCGGGCGAAGAAAGAAGGAGAACCGTTTTGGACATCAATGTCCGTAAGCGTTCCGAAGTACAGTTGATCCAGCTTCGCGGACCGTTAAGGATGGGGCCCGCGGTGGACGGATTGCGCCAGGCCATGGAAGAGGTGATAGGCCATGGCGACTATCGCATTGCCATCAATCTGGCCGAAGTAGCGATGATTGATTCCAGCGGCATCGGTCTGCTGGTGCGGTTTCTAGCCTCTACCAAAAAACAGGGTGGGAACATCAAACTGGTCCAGCCTTCGAAGTTTGCCATACAAACGCTGAAACTGGTGGGAGTTCTCAATCTGTTCGAAATCTTCGAGGATGACGACGCAGCGGTGGCATCCTTTTCTTAAGTTGTTATTTTGGGATGTTTCAATTCCCCACGGAGATGAGCCCTCATGGCCGATGAACCTGGCACCGGCGGGAGTAGTGGCTTCAGCGAGCTACTCAATCTGAGTTTGCCTGCGACTTCGGAATCGATTGCGACCATCACCGACGCCATCTCCGAGATTCTTGAGCGGTTGGAGATTCCCGAACAAAAGAGATTTGAGATCGACCTGGCGGTGCAGGAAGCCCTGGCCAATGCCGTGGTACACGGCTGCGATGGAGACCCCTCGAAAACCATTACTTGCAAGTTGAACGGCGATTCCCACGGCCGTGTGGTGATTTCTGTGACCGATCCCGGTCCCGGCTTCCGGCCTGAAGTGATACCTGATCCCAAACGCACCGAGGGTCTGTACGGCGACCACGGTCGCGGAGTTTACCTGATCCGTCAACTCATGGATGAAGTTCAGTTTGAGCGTGGCGGCGCCGAAATCAAGATGTGGAAATATTGAAGAACGATATTTTGGAAGAACAGGGCATGCCGGGAAAATCTGCGCGCAACGGGCCCAGCATGCCCTTCAGGAGCAAAACCTACAACAAGCCAGAGGAACGGAAACGCGCCACCGGATCCACCGCCGGTATTGCGTCGCGTCTGAATATCCAGCGAGCCACCGCAAACCCCAACGCCGCATAGCACAGATGAACGATTCTCAAATGTCACCCCCGAAAATGCCATCGCGCCTTGGGGGTAGGCTGGATACGAGTTCAAGGTAGCAAGCGCGCACCGGTGGTACAAGCCCCGGACGGGCCATAGACGTAGCACGAAAGTTTGGGAGGGAAACACTAAGGTACTGCGGAAAGTAACCAGGAGGGGTTGGCGGCGGCCTACTTCTTCTTATCTTTTTCGAGCAGGATGCGGGCGGCTTTCAATTCTTTACGCTGGGCAGCGTCGACTTTCGGATAGGCCAGCTTAAGCTCTTCGAGTGTATCTACGATTACGGCAGCCACCACCGCGCGGGTGAACCATTTATTGTCTGCGGGCACCACATACCACGGGGCATGGCCAGTGGCGGTGTGGCGGATTGTCTCTTCGAAGGCGTTCATGTAGTCCTGCCAGTAGCCGCGCTCGCGAATGTCGGCGGCGGAGAATTTCCAGTTCTTGGCGGGGTTGTCCAAGCGATCCTCGAAGCGCCGTTTTTGCTCCTTCTTCGATAGATTCAGGAAGAACTTGCGCACCACGGTTCCGTTGCGCGCTAAATAGCGTTCGAGGGAGTTGATGTCCTCAAAGCGATGCTTCCAGAAATCCGCGGTCACGAGCGACGGCAATAGTCTTTCGCTTTTCAATACCTCGGGATGCACACGTACGATCAGCGTCTCTTCGTAGTACGACCGGTTGAAGATTCCGATATGTCCCCGCGCCGGCAGATGCTGCGTGGTGCGCCACAGGAAATCGTGATCGAGTTCCTCAGAACTAGGGGTCTTAAAAGAATAGACCTGGCAGCCCTGGGGATTCACTCCGGTCATGACGTGCTTGATGGCCCCATCTTTTCCAGCGGCGTCCATGCCCTGAAAGATCAGTAACAGCGCTGAACGGTCCTGGGCGTAGAGCTTATCCTGGAGTTCGGTCATAGAGACGATGCCGCGCTCAAGAACCTCTCCGGCTTCTTCTTTGGAACCTAACGGTCCGGTGTCGCTGGGATCGAAGTCTTTCAGGCGAAACTTCTTGCCATTGTCCACGCGATAGGGTTTCGCCAGCTTATTGGCCCAGCTCATATGAATTCCCCGGACATCATAGGTTGGAATCCCGCCGTGGGAAGAATCAGCGTCGTCACAGTTGTCATTTCACTTTAATAATAACCGAGTCAACCGTGAGTGTGGGCTGGCGTCGCACGATGGGACATGCCCCTATTCCTTGTCTTCGCCACTGTACCGCTCCCGGACTGGGCGTGATTCCGGCCCGCGGAAACCCGGCTTCCGCCAGTTCCTAATGCGTCCTTTTGCCATCTGTCCCTGCGACCCGCTGTGACTCAGACTGATGTTTCACGGTGGCGATAGCAGACGTTCGAGGAGATCACTGCAAGTCTTCTGCGTATTTATGAGCTCATACATCAAGGCGAGAATCCGCTTCTCGCGCTGGGAAGCGATCGCGGTATTCCTTGCGCTTACGATACTGGCGGGATGTCAGGGACTGAGCGCTGGGGGCAAATCGCAAACTCCTCCGCCGCAGCAGAACGATTCTCCGGGGAGCCTGGGAGTTAGTCCTCTCACCCTAGATTCCGGCAGTGTGCCCATGGGCAGCAGCAAGACTCTGACCGTCACCGCGACGAATAATGGCACGGCTGACATCACGGTCTCGAGTGTTACGCTTTCAGTGCCGCAGTTCACTCTCAGCAAGCCCACGATTCCGGTAAACATCGCCGCTGGTCAGAGTGCGACCTTGAGCGTGGTTTTTGCTCCCACCGGCGTGGGAAGCGTTGCCGGGTCGATGACCATCACCAGTAACGCGTCGAACAGTTCAATGGCGGTAGCGTTGCAGGGCGCCGGTGTGGGATCCGGCCAACTCGGCGAAAGTCCAGCCACCCTAAACTTCGGCAGCCTGACCATTGGCAACAATCAGACTCTCGGCGAGACGCTGACCAACGTGGGCAATTCCAGCGTCACCATTTCTCAAGCCACCGTAACCGGAGCAGGATTCACTCTGAGTGGCTGGTCGCTGCCCTTGACGTTGGCGGTCGGGCAGAGCACGAATTTCAATGTGGTGTTTGCGCCTCAGGCCAGCGGGACGGTCAATGGCAGCGTCACGGTTGTGAGTGATGCCATCAATTCTCCGCTGAGCCTCGCGATCTCGGGCGCCGGCCTGGCGCCAGGCTCGCTCGCGGCAAATCCCCCCAGCATCAGTTTTTCGAATGTGCAAGTGGGCAACAATCAGAGTGTTTCGGAGACTCTGACGAATTCCAGTGGTTCCAGTGTAACCATCACGCAAGCCGCGCCAACGGGTTCAGGCTTCAGCGTAAGCGGTCTCAATCTGCCAGTAACTCTCGCGGCCGGTCAAGGCACGACCTTCAACGTGGTATTCACACCGCAGTCGGCGGGAAATGTCAGTGGCAATCTCACGGTCCTGAGCAACGCCTCCAACCCGACGCTCATTGTCCCTCTATCGGGCTCAGCGGTCGAGCCTGGGACGTTGACGCCGAACCCGTCGAGCATCAGCTTTGGCAGCGTGCAGGTGGGCAATAACAAATTGGTGACGGAGACCGTCACCAATACCGGCGGCTCGGATGTAACCATTTCTCAAGCCAAGGCCACCGGGACCGGTTTCAGTATTAATGGAATCAGCCCGCCACTAACGCTCACGGTGGGACAGAGCGTCACCTTTAATGTCGTGTTCACTCCGCTATCGGCGGGCAGTGACAGCGGGAATGTAGCCATTATCTCGGACGCGTCGAATACTACGCTGAATATTTCCTTGTCCGGTACCGGGACACCGGCGGGACAGTTGGCAGTGAATCCCACCAGCTTGAGCTTCGGCAACGTAGTAGTGGGAAATAGCGCCCAGCAGACGGCACAATTAGTGGCTTCAGGCACAACCGTTATCGTCTCGTCGGTCAATATTAGCAATTCCGACTTTACGGTGAGCGGGCTGTCGTTCCCGGTGACCATCCCGGCTGGTCAGGGCGCGCAATTTACGGTGACGTTCAAGCCGCAATCCACGGGCGTAACCTCGGGCACGGCCTCATTCACCAGCAATGCCTCCAACTCTCCGGCAGTGCTTAGCGTGAGCGGTACCGGCACGCAGCCGGTGCAACATAGTGTCGCGCTTTCCTGGACGGCCAGCAGTTCTCCCAACATCGACGGTTATAACATCTACCGGAGCGGCACCTCAGGAGGGCCGTACTCCAAGCTGAATTCTTCTCTGAATCCCGGAACCACCTACACCGACAGCACGGTCGTCGATGGTTCGACGTACTACTACGTGACCACCGCCGTCAATTCCGGTTCCCAAGAGAGCGCCTATTCTAACCAGGCCCAAGCCATAATTCCGTAGAGACAAAATATCTATCACTACCGGATACCCGACCAGTAGCTCACGGCCCGGTCTCCTGCCGTGGAAACGGTGCCGCGGAAAACATGAATGCATCCGCACTGCTACGGCCACCTGGCCTCCCAATCGAGGTCCAAACTCCGAAAAGGGATTGGGGCTGGTGAACCAATGCCGGGATGTACTTCAGAGACCTTCCTTCCCACTCCCTGACCCAGCACACTGGACGCGTCATGCCCCTCCCCCAATTTGTCTATCGCTCCGTCTTTTTTCATACCCTGCTGGTGGCAACCCTGCTCGGCATAGGCGCACCAGGCGCATACGCGAACCGTTCGGAGTTGGTTTGCAATCCGCGGAGCCTGGCGTTTGGCAAGGTTGTGACCGGCCAGTCCCTGACTTTGCCGGTCACCCTGTCGAATACCGGATCTTCTTCAGTCACGTTGTACGACGCCAGCCTGAGTGGTCCTGAATTCACGGTCAACAATTTGGCCGGACCGCTTGTCCTTGCCCCAGGTCAGACGATTCCGTTCAGCGTGAGTTTTTCGCCCACCGTGGTAGGAAACGCAAGCGGAACTGTAAGCTTCAGCAGCAGCGTTGGCACCCTCCACTTTTATATGGGCGGAAAAGGTGTGGCCAATTGGGCATTGGCGGCAACTCCAGCCAGCCTGGCGTTTGGCAGTGTCGCGGTGGGTGGCATGTCAACCCTGCCGCTGACCATCAGCAACCTGGGCTCGACCAGCCAGGCTGTGTTTATCGAGAAGGTTGGGAGCACAGGGTATTCGATTTCCGGAATCACACTGCCTCTGATTTTGGCGGCGGGACAGAGTTTTACCTTCAATGTGACCTTCGCTCCATCGTCGGTCGGAGCCGCCAACGGCAGCATCCTCGCAACCAGCCCGTTGAGCCCAACTCTCACCATTCCCTTGTCCGGCTCCGGCACCGCATCGGTGGGTTTGTTGACGGTCTCACCGGCGTCAATCAATTTCGGCAACATAATCATTGGACGAAGCGCCACGCAGAATGGTCAATTGACCGCCGCCAATTCCAGCGTGACCGTGTCGAGTGCAAGCATGAGCAATCCGGCGTTTCAGTTGATTGGGTTGTCATTGCCGATAACGCTCGCCGCCGGCCAGTCCGTCACTTTTACGGTTAGCTTCGCCCCGCAGAGCAGCGGGGTGGCGTCGGGAACTTTGTCGTTTGCCAGTGACGCGAGCAACTCACCCACGGTGGAGTCGCTGGCGGGTACGGGAAATACTTTGCAGTATTCGGTAAATCTTTCGTGGGATCCAGGGTCGCCAATCGTTGTGGGGTACAACGTGTATCGCGGTAGCCAGTCGGGCGGACCCTACTCCAAAATTAATTCAGCGTTGGATCCGAGCACCACCTACACCGATACCACGGTCGCGCCAGGACAAACCTATTACTACGCTACCACTGCCGTAAACACCGCCGGTCAGGAGAGCACCTACTCGAATCTGGTGCAAGCGGTGATTCCGTAGCCCATCGTTCACCCGGTAATCCATCAGGGATACACAATCCTGATCCTGACCCGGTTCGAAGGCCGGCTCTCGATTCCGCTACTGTTCACCGCCGTAGTTTCATAATAATAAATCTCGCCGCTGTCGACTGAATCGTCGACATAGCTGGTGTCCAGGACAAGACCGCTGTTGAGCTTGATGTACATGCTCCCGCGGCGGGTTCGCCGGTACACGTTGTAACCAATCACATCTCCTCCTGCCACACTGCTTGGGATACTCGGATCCCAGGACAACGTGACCCGGTGATGCGGTCGGGCAGAAGTGCGGTCTATTTGCGAAATCAGGATGGGTGAATCGGCAAGGCTGCCGGCTCGCAGTGAGGCGGCGATTGATCCCTCGATGCTCTTTCCAGCGCCGTTATTCGTCAGGTAACTATTGCGCAGCGAACTTGCTGGGGCCTTGCTGACATCTCCGCGGACTTGGAAGCGTATGCCCGAAACCATCACCAGGAACGCCACTGCCACGAACTTTCTTATCATTCATCTGCCTCGGGGAATTAGGCAACATAGGGCACAACCAACTCTTTAAAACCAGCCACTGGAGCCTGTTTCAGCTGGCTTGGTTTTTAGGACTGGCAATTCTATACTGACTCGCGGGCCTTTTGGCGCGTCCGTCGAGGAATTTCTTTCCACCCGCGCGTTGTGGTCGGGATAGTCATCTCTACTGCCAATAAGTGCAAACCATTGCACACCACGAAATCCGCGTAGTAACCAGTTACTCTCCCCAAAGTAATCAAACTAAGTCGTTTACCTGGCACGGATGGGCCATGCGTCCTGGCTGAGAAGATGCGATAGTACATGTACGCCTGGACAATTCAGGCCCACACTAAAGATTATGAGGAACTCAATGTTTAGCGGGGCATTCAAGTTCGCGGCAGTCACACTGCTGTTTCTTCTGGTGGGTACGTACGCGGCCATGTCACAGGAAGTCTCCATGGCGCTGCTGCAACCGGGGCCAATGGAGCCAACGCCGGCGCCCATAGCCAAGGCGCTGCCTTCCAACCCAGTGCGGCTGGCTCCTGAGCAACACAAATTTTGGGATGCGGAGAATACCGCCTTGTTCTCCACGGTGGCCGCGTTCAGCGCCGCCGACTTCGTGGTCACGCGTGACAATCTGAGCCATGGCGGGCGAGAACTGAATCCCTTGACCCGGCCTTTCGCTGGCAGCACCGCAGCCTTGGCCGCGAACTTCGCCGGCGAAACTGCGGGCGTGGTCGGCGTCAGCTATCTGTTCCACAAGACCGGGCATCACAAGCTGGAACGTCTCACTCCGATTGTCAATTTCGGAATGTCAGCCTTCGCGGTAAGCTACGGCCTCGCACATCGGTAAGACTTGAAGGGTAGAGAGACGGGCCTGAATCACTTCGCCGTGAAGACGAATGCTTCGCCAGGGCCAGGAGAGCACTGGCCGGCTTGACACGGTGGAGATGTAGGAGCGAAACGCGCTCCAATGACACCGACTTTACCGCTGAGTGCTACGGAAGTTCCGAACTGATCCCATTGATACTTGAATGGAATCGATAATCTGGCGGCATAATCTGAGCTGTTCTGCCATCCGTTGGCAGGCTCGACAAAAACATAAGCCGCCCCGGTAGAGTCGTGTACGCAGTCAGCTCCGGCTAGGATCACGTTGCCACTGATCGAAACAGAACTACCGAGGCACGCGGATGTGGTGATGTTAACGGTCAATTCAGCGGTCTGCGTCATATTGACCCATCCGCCCACTGGTTCCTCAAAGACATAAACTGCGCCCGCTTCCAAAAGCCCATGACCGGGAGAACCGACCACAACCGTATCGCCAGCTATTGAGAGCGCAGTAGCAAAGCTGTCTTCGCCTCCGCCGTCAGATGGCGTCAGCTGCGCAGTCTCAGTCGTATCCGCCCAGCCGCTGGGGGGTTCGACATAAACATAGGCGGTTCCAGGGCACGCGTTCTCACACTGGCCTCCTCCAATAACGACAGTATTGGAGCTGACAGAAACTGCGTATCCGAAATAGTCGTAAGGTCCGCCGTTGGAGGAAGTGAGTTCCGCAGTTTGTGTCATATTTGTCCAACCGCCCTCTGGCTCAACGAATACATAAGCCTTGCCGGGGCTGGGGTTTTCAATGGTGTTGAACGGGGTTCCGGCCACGATAGTATTGCCACTGAAGGCAGTAGCTCTACCGAAGTACGCAGAGGAAACACCGTCCGAGGCAATCAGCTTGGCGGTCTGCGTAATGTTGCGCCAACCTTTCGCAGGCTTCACGAAAACATAAGCCGCGCCCTGTGCTTGGTTGCCGCTAATCGTAGCCTGGGGCGAACCGACCACTATAGCGTTACCACTAATTGCAACGCTGTTACCAAATTGATCGTTCCTTTGGCCATCCGACGCAGTCAGTTCAGCGGTCTGCGTCATGTTCGCCCATCCGCTCGCTGGTTTGACAAAGACGTAAGCGACGCCCTGATCTGGATTCCCATTGACGGTGGTTAAAGGGGCCCCGACCACCACCGTGTTACCGTCGATCGCTACGGAATATCCGAAATACTCGTCATCCGCCCCGTCTGAGGCCGTAAGAGTAAAATCAGCGATTGCGGGCGATTTGCGTGCCAGCGCTGAGGTTATAGCTTGCTGCGCTTCCGGAGGCAGATCGGATAACTTGGTGGGCGACTTCTGGTCCGCCGCCAATGCCAGCGTGCATAGAATGACGGTCCAGACGAAAACTGGGCCAAGACGAACGCGCGATTTGGACATTACAACCTCCGAAAAGATTACAGAGCAACGCAGCCTGAATCACTTCGCCGTGAACACGAATGCCTCGCCCGGGCCTGGCGCGCACTGGCCACCTTTGCAGGGTTGTGAAGTAGGGGCATAGGGGGCCCCTACGACGCCAGTCGTGCCACTAATTGCTAGAGAACTTCCAAACATGTCGTCTTTATTAGGGAAGGAAATCCCCAACTGGAGATTGTATTGTGAAGTATTTTTCCATCCGCTAGCGGGCTTGAGAAACGCAAAAGCTCGACCAGTGAGCCCCTGAATACCAGGATCCCCCACCAAGATAACATTCCCACTAATCGAAACCGGAATACCAAAACCGTCTCCACCTTCTGCATTGGTCAATTCGGCGGTCTGCGTCATGTTATCCCAACCGCCAAATGGTTCAACGAACACGTAGGCAGTACCCAATGCACCCACTACTGCAGTTTTATTATTAAGAGAGACTGACCATCCAAAAAGTTCATTCACAATTCCGTCCGACGCAGTAAGCTTGGCAGTCTCGGTTGCGTTCGCCCAACCTGACGGTGGTTCAAGGAAGACGTATGCAGCTCCCGGTCCTGCGTTGCAGCTACATCCATCTTCGGGTGCCCCAACAATAAGCGTGTTGCCGCTGATAGAGACAGACGCTCCGAATTCGTCGTACTCTGTGCTATCGGACGCAGTCAGCTCTGCTGTCTGTGTCATATCTTTCCATCCGTTCTGCGGCTGCACAAAAACATAGGCCACTCCCGGTGCAGGATTGTTGGCGAGCGATAAAGGGGATCCGACGACGACGGTATCTCCGCTGATTGCGGTCGCAGCACCGAAGAGACTGTAAGAAACTCCATCATCCGCAGTCAGCTTGGCGGTCTGGGTCATGTTGGTCCAACCGCCTGCTGGCTTGACAAAAATATATGCCGCGCCTTGGTCTTGATTTCCGTTGATTGTCGCCTCGCTTGCGCCCACGACCACGGTGTTGCCGCTGACGGCAACATTCCGTCCGAACTGATCTAATGGCTGCTCATCGGAGGAAGTCAACTTTGCGGTCTGAGTCAGGTTTCGCCACCCGTTTGCCGGTTTGACGAATACATAAACGGCTCCCTTTTCCTGGTTGCCGCTAACAGCTGCTCCTACGACCACCGTGTTACCGTCGATCGCTGCCGAAACGCCGAAACTATCTCCATTCGCTCCATCCGAAGCCGTAAGGGTAAAGTGCGGAACCCCCGGCAACTCACGCGCCAGCGCTGCGGATATAGCTTGCTCCGCTTCAGGTGGCAGATCGGATAGCTTGGTGGGCGACTTCTGATCCGCCGCCAATGCCAGCGTGCATAGTAAAACGCAGCAGACGAAAACGGCGCCAAGATGAACGACTCGAAATTGTGACAATTGGACCTCCAGAATCTGAGGACATCAAGCGCAGGGGGAGTAGCGCGCCATTTAAGAGCAGCCATACTATAACGCCAACGCTTTCGATACAAGCGACTTGTCAAACTCACCGGTTAGCCCCTTGCCCAGGAGAATCAGGAGAGATATTCGTTTGCGACGACTGGGGAACAAGTTTATGATGTCTTCACTCCCAGTGAATCCAGAGAAGTCTTATGTCCCGGATACGTATTGGCCATTGCCGTCTCAAGTGGCTCGCTGGAAGGGTCTGTCCTCGTCCGCCTAAGTTACCAAAGTGTGGTTCCGCACAGGACGCCGGACATGAATTCCCGGACTCTGGACTGTCCAGAAGTGAACCTCCGATAATTGTGGTCATGGGAAAGCAGTGGCAATCCTGGCCAGGCCGTTGCTGTGTCTTGCTGGCAGTTGTTGCCTGCATGGTGATGGCAGGATGCGCCGGTGTGTCTTCGGGTCAGAAGTCAGGCAGTTCGGGATCGAATCCAGATCCTCCGCCGCCCAGCGGCCCGGGACTGCTCTCAGTTGCCCCTACAACTATGAGCTTCGGGACGGTGGCTGTGGGCAGCAGCGCCAATCTGACCGGCACACTGACCGCCGGCAGCTCCGATATTAATGTCACCTCCGCCGCCTGGACCGGCCAGGGATACAGCGTCAGCGGAATCACGTTTCCATCTACAGTGGCGGCGGGAAAAAGCATCACCTATATCGTCACCTTCGCGCCGCAGGTTGCGGGCGACAGCGCCGGCAGCATTTCCTTTCTCAGTGACGGATCGGATTCTCCATTGAGTGAGACTCTCGATGGCAGTGGTGGCCAGGCTGGAGTGCATACGGTCGCGCTCGCCTGGAATGCCAGCACGTCTTCGGTGATTGGGTATAACGTTTATCGGGGGACCAATTCCGGCGGTCCTTACCAGCGGCTCACCTCGTCCCCGCAGCCGGATACCAGCTACACCGACGGCACGGTCTTGACCGGTGCGACCTACTATTACGTGGCTACCGCGGTGGACTCGAATAACGTTGAGAGCGTCTACTCGAATCAGACGCAAGCCGTCATTCCCTAATGTTGCGAGGATTGCAGCGGCGGCATAGAGGCAAAGCCTGAGACCGTCTTTCGCTGTTCTCCCTTCCGCAGTATCCAAATCAGCAGAGCTATGACCACCAGAGCTATGAGAAGAAATACGACTCCACCATGGTGATGAAGTCTGCCGGTGAGGAAGCTGGGATCGACTTTGGTTCCGAGCATCGCGATGGTAAAGATGCGCAGGCCATTCTTGGCCACCGACAACGGAATTGCCACCGCCACCACGAATAGCTTTCTCCAGAAAGAGCGCAACTCAAGTTGAGCGAGCACCATGCTGGTGAGCACCAGCATCAAGCTGGAACGGATGCTGCTGCATTCCTTCGCAACCTCGAGGGTCAAGCCGGGGATGGTCAGGAAAAAACCGTCCTGTGATACGGGTACACCCACCGCGCTGAACAGAAACTGGGCGGCGAAGGCGGACCATTGCTGCAAGAAGGTAATGATGTGGGCGAGCACGAACTCCGGAACCGGCACCAGCCATAACAAGAAGCCCAGGGGAAACAGGAGAGTTCGCGCGATGCTGTTTCCAAAGCACACAACAAACGATCCCGCCCACCAGATCACGAGGGCCAGCATGTCCAACGAGAGTCGCGTGTCGGAAGGAAATCCGGGTCCCCATTTTGCCATTGCGGCGACGATGGCGGCTACCAGGCAAATCGCAGATCCCCACCCCAACCCTGGCATCGCAGGGGATTTGAACACTTGCCGGTCGAGAAAGATCAGCGCTGCGATGATGGGCAGAACGAGCAGGATCTGGGTGTATTCTTCGCGATTCAATGCCAAAGAAAAAGTGGCAGTAAGAGCCGGCCACTCCGCCAACACGGCGACACCGCACAATAAAGCGAAACTCAACGGAGACGACAGCTTGGTCATCGCGGCGGCATCACCACTTTGACTTCGTTGGACGGACCACTCTCCACTCCTTTGGCGTTCACGCCGCGGGTCACATAGAAGTAGGTATTTCCGGCCTCGGCGTCCGGATCGGTGTAGGTGGTGCCCACACACACGGCAGAGTTGATGCGCTTCGCATTGCGATCGTGCGACTTCGTGCTGCGATATATGTTGTAGCCAACCACAGCGTCACGCGCAGACTTGCTCGCCGGCACACTGGCAGCCCATGAAAGTTTGACGGTATGTTTATTCACCACAACAGCGGGACGATCGGCGGCCGGACTGGGGTTGGAGCCGTGTCCATTGTCGGGAACTGAAGCCGCCTGGCTGAGGGCGCGAGATGCAGGGGCAAATCCCAGAACCCCGAACCCGAGAACTATCGCCAGCCACGCACTTCGCAGTTTGATCCGTCTGAACATGCCACGCACCCAGGGTCCCTAAACTTGGCTGACAAAAGAATCATAGACGATTATCTGTCGAGTACCAGCGGGCTATGATCGTCGAGAATCCGAACCGTTAAGGTCGAGACAGATTAGGCAGGGATTAGAAAATGCCAAGGGCGTTTGGTCACCAGCTTGCTCGCGAAACTCACAAATGCCTCTGCAGGACGAGCAAATGGCGCAGGTGATCGACTACCAGCACCAAAAAGAGTACACGGATTCCCCGGCGACAAATCTCCAGGAGTCAGGCACGGTCGCGCCATCTACGACCACGCTGGGCGGCCGCTTTGCGTTCCGAGCTACCGTCGTCACCGTGGACCGGACGCCCGATGGCGGGTACGCGGCTCCGAACGGCGCCACCGAGAGTGCGACTGCGCAACCCAGCCGGAAGTTTCAGACCCTTGCAGTTTTGAAATCGCAGTTGCAGACAGTAGAGAAACAGTTGGCAGTTCAACCTGGCTCAGTCGCCCTTCTGTTTCTTCGGGCCAATATCCTGGACAAAATGGGTTCGAACCTGGAGGCCCGTAACGCTTATAGCCAGGTGCTGCAGCTTGATCCCTCTCATGTAGGAGCTCTGAACAATCTTGCGAATCTTCTGGTCGCCGCCGGAAACCGGGTGGAGGCGCGAAAACTCTACACCGAAGCAGTTGCAAGGCACCCAGACGATCCCATGAGCCGCTCGAATCTTGCCGCTCTCCTGATCAAGGAAGGGGAACCGGAGAAAGTTCGCGAACACTGCGAGCACGCCCTGAAAATCGATCCTAACTTTCAGCAGGCGCATGTCGGCTTGTCGTTTGCTTTTGCAGCCCTGGGGGACCCCGAGCGGGCATCCTGGCATGGACGCGCTGCCTTTCAGGGCCGCTGCGTGGTTCCGGTCGCGTATCGCGGGGAACAGCCGCCGATTACGGTATTGGAGCTCATTTCGACCACTCGATGTCTTTCACGAATCACTAATTTTCTGGTCGACCAGGTTTTCCAGAAATACCGCATCGTTACCGATTTCTATCATGATGGGATAGTCCTGCCGCCGCATCAACTCGTGGTCAACTCCATCGGCGATGCCGACTTGGCCGCCGGGGCGCTGGCCGGCGCGCAGTCGCTGCTGGCGCATACCACGGCTCCCGTCATCAATCCGCCGGCAGCCGTGCTGGCGACGGGTCGTTGCGACATCGCACGGCGGCTTTCCGGCGTGCCCGGGGTCATCACCCCGCGGATTGTTACTTTGTCGCGGGAGTCACTGGCTACACCTGACGCCCAAACCACATTGACGAGTCACGGTTTTGAATTTCCGCTCTTGCTGCGAACCCCTGGCTTCCACGGAGGAGAAAACTTTCTGCTAGTAGAAACGCTCGCTGAGCTCCCGGCCGCGCTGGCCAAGCTCCCGGGCCGTGATCTTACCGTCATCCAATATCTCGATGCCCGCGCACGCGATGGAAAGACACGCAAGTACCGCGTGATGATGATCAATGGACAACTCTATCCCTTCCATGCCGCGATCTCGCGCAATTGGAAAGTCCACTATTTCAGCGCCGAGATGGCAGACTATCCGGAGCACCGGGCTGAGGATGCCCGCTTCCTGGAAAACATGAGCGCTGTTCTCGGGCCTCGCGCGCTGGCCGCGCTCGAACAGATTCAGAAGACACTCGGTCTGGATTATGGGGGGATCGATTTCGGCTTAAACGAGCGAGGCGAGGTTCTGCTGTTCGAGGCAAATGCGACGATGGCGGTGGATCCGCCCGACGCGGACACGCGCTGGGACTATCGACGGCCCTTCGTCGGGCAGATTCACCGGGCGGTATGGAAGATGTTGCTGGACGCGGCGAAGGTGAGTTGTTATTGAGATCGGCAATCCTTCTCCCCGATAAAAATCATTGGGCACGCGCCCGGGCGATTATCGACTGCATGGCTTGTGATGGCTTTCATCTCTACGACTGCTTAAGCTATCTCAAGCTATGATTCGTTGAGATTCTAGCCATATTGAAAGCCTCATGCCTTGATAGCTTCATCAGCGGCGAGAAGTTCGGAACCCAGCAGAGACCTTCATCTCCGTCATCCTTGATCTCGGCTAACTTCTTCTCCAGTTCTAGGATTCGCTTTTCGAGATCGGTTGTCTCGATGGCACGCAGTTGCAAATTCAGAAGAGTCGCCAGTACCGAGGCGACCCTGGGATTGACCTCGCCTGAGCGAAGGTCGGCGACCAACCGATCCACGGCGTCCCGCACTGCCGTGGCGTTTTCCAATCGAGGCAAGGGATCGACACTTTCGGCGCGATTGCGATTGCTCCTGCCGCCCTTGCGGCCCAGCTCCGAAGCCTTGTTGGGGTTCGCGTGAAAGAAGCATAGGCCTCCTGCAGTGGCGGCCGCTCGGCAGTGCTTGCCCTTTTTCGTCTTAGCTTTACACAAATGATCCAGACGGTTGGACATTCTTGCGCGCTCGCTTCCACAGGCGTTTCACAAGGTCGGCTCTGTCGGGTAATCGCGCCCCGTTCTCCACCGCCTGGTCGCCAGCCTCCAAATATTTCATCAGTATCGGGTGCCCTTGGCGCCTGTCATCTTTATAGTTGAACATCGGTTCCGGGGGGAGTTGGCGGATAGCCTCTCTAGCGGCCTCGTGTCCCTCCCAAGTATGGGGGCCTTTACTCAAGAACGATCTCCACGGATGCGGAGGGCACGGACAAAACTGATTATCTTCTGGTAAAAGAAGGTACTGCTGGGAAGTCCAGAAGAACATACCGAGTACTCGAAAGCCGTGAAGCGGGCAAACTCGACAGGTTCCTTTCAAAATCGCATCGAGACAGGGTGCGTTGTGAAATTTAGTTTCCACTCTGCAGTTGCAAACCACGAGTTTTTTTGTGCTCTCCGCCAAGCATTTTTCGAGTCGGGAGAGTCTCTCCTGATGTCCCTTCGACATTGCATATACCTCCGATGCCTGCGTCTTGCTATCTTCCTCCTGAGCCATGATTCCCACAGCGGCAGCAACTTGCCCCAGTTCCGAGATTCTGAACGAACCCTGGTCCCTCGCAAAACTAGTACTAACCCTTTTTTCTTTGGATCTCCCCACTGAGGGAGCTGGTAACCACTGAGGTGTTGGATCTCCCGGCTCAGGGAGCTGTTTTTCGTCCTTATGGTACTAGGTCCCCGGTCAGGGACAACCTGTACTGTCGCTTGTCGTGCTCCGGACCGCCCGGAACTAAATTCAGAAGATATTACTGAAGATATTACTAAAGACAGTTTTATTATGATCGGTGGTGGCTGTCAACTGTGGAAATCCAACGCAGTAATATCGCCGACCGATTGCTGCACTCCGACCAAGGCGTCAGGCACAAAAACGCCGGGCCTCAAGCAAGCTCCCGGCTTCTCTCAGCTAACAGTCTGTTGCTTGCTGCCTGGACATCTTCGTTATTGCAGCAGCCCGAACACCGCCAATCCATTCTGTGTTCCAACAAAAACTTTGCCGTTGACGATCATGGGTGTGCCAAAGCGGCTGGCCGAGCCGAACTGATCGCGCCCGTTCGGCGCTTGCGATGAGTTGTATAACTCGGTTGCCACCGAACTGGCGTTGTAAGCATGCAACACGTCATTAGGGTTGCTATGCTCGATCGCCCAGACGATGCCGTTCTGCGTTCCATTGGCCGAGACACTAGGTGTGGTTCCCGGGTAAGTAAAGCTAGCTGCGCTCTTGGCCACTGGACTCGTAGAGAGCAAGGCATTGGTGAAGGTGAACTGCAACAGATTGTTGCCCACGGGGCCGTAATAAACATTGCCGTTAAAAAAGGCCGGCATGGACCAAATGCCTCCGCCTAACACGTTATCGAGTTCCTGATAAATCGCATTATCGTTTTGTGGGTTGAACTTGCCCATGTTGGTGCGATCTACAATGTAGAGGTTCTGATCTTTGCCGGCGCCCATCGCCAAATAGCGAGTGTTTCCCTGCGAGTCGGTCATCGCCGGAAGCAACATCGCCCCACCCGATCCCAGGTCAACGTCTCCACCCGACTCCTGCACCGTGTTGTACATGGTGAAATAATCCGCCACCGGTTGCTTGCGAGTGCCCGGCGAAATCTTTACAAAAGCGTTGCCATAGTCTCCCTTCGAGGGAAATCCATTTGCGTTCAGGTCAGTATCGAAAGTTCCATTCCCGGTCAGCACATAAATGTATGTGCCGTCGGATGCCATGCCCGCTCCCGTCTGCCAGATCGCTCCTTGGCTTCCATTTGGCGTCAGGTTCAACACCCCGTCCTGGGCTCCGGTCTTCATGTTGTATCCGATTACCCAACCCGTGTACGGGCGTCTGTCACAATGGGAAGTCCAGGCGGTGTAGACCACGCCATTGAGCAGCAACAACCCTTGCCGTTCCGCATACTGCCCGGGATCGAAAATCACATATCCGCCCTGGCTGTAGTCTCCGGTGCCAGGAAATTTCGCTGACACGGTGATCGGCGAGCCCGGCTGTTCCTTGCCGGTGGCCACATCCAGCGCATGGATCCGTTGGAAGTATGTGGAACCGCTCTTGCTCATGGCTACCAGATACATGGTTCCATGCGGGCCGATCTGCCTATCAATCACCGGAGTCGAAGTGATTCCGATAGCCGGGGTAATCTGGCTGCAACTATGTGTGTCCGAGGGCGTTTCTCCGGCACCCAACACCGACACTTGCCAGAGCAAGGTGTATTGGTCGGCGTCATACGCATAGACGCTGTCCTTCTCCGTCACTGTATAGACCACGTTGTGTGTCCCCTTGCCGGGGATGGCAACGCCCGCCAGATACAAGGGTTCGGCATCGATCACACTATCCACCGGGAGCATGGTCAACTTGCCGAAGTTCGTCGAATTCACATTGCTGGTGGTAAGGATAGTCTCCGCAAGGTTCTGTCCGCTTCGGGAA
>Ga0307478_10000113_pt1 | contig 94784 bp, 80 predicted proteins | sample atmos_gasesECM4C_2_FD_203713 | JGI IMG/M metagenome (GOLD analysis project Ga0307478, IMG submission 203713) | Hardwood forest soil microbial communities from Morgan-Monroe State Forest, Indiana, United States - atmos_gasesECM4C_05 | ecosystem: Environmental > Terrestrial > Soil > Temperate...
TGCTGATCGGTTCCTCGCATGCGGCATTGGACGCATCACACGCTGCTTCGTTGCGAAATTTCCGAGTTTTTCAGCAGCCTGTTAGGAATCTCTCTGCCCGTAGTGCAAGTTGCTGGCGGGTTAGTTCTGGCTGCCATGGGTGGGAATTGCTAAATGCAAAGGATAAAAAGACCACCCAGACCCCGGCCGATCCGAGCGATTGTGTCTCGCTGGACAAGAAGATTTTTTATCCGTTGACGTTCCCAATCTCGGCTCGCCCAGGCACCATCGTGGTCACCCTGACCTCGAGCGCGGACGCATCGGGTCGTCAGGTCGTTAAGACCGTCGAAGGTCGCCCTGGAATTGCTGTGGCTATTGTCGGATTAGGCGTTTCCCTGCTGTTGAGCTACGCTTATGCTCCAAAGATTACACAGAAGATCGCTCCCGCGACGCTGCAAGGAATCTTACGCGTGATTGCCCTCGTCTTATTGTGCATAGGTGTGCAGATTGGTTGGAGTGGGTTGGGAGCAATGCTGAAGCCTCCCGCGAGGTAGTGCCGTTACGCTAGTCGACTAGAACCGGATTAGAATCCCGGTGGAAAACCTGAAGTTGTTCTGCGAGCGACCGCCGAACTGCGTCATCAAGTAGTCGACCTGAGCCGCACGCCAATAAATCTGGTCGGTTATCCCTACATCAAGGCCGCCGCCGATTGCCATCGAAAAGGATGAACTCCCAACACCGCCTGCCCCAAAATGCGCCCCTCCAACGAGTAGGTGACCAAAGGGGGATACGCGCGAAGGCAGTGAGACTTGCGGACCAAACAGATACGTGTAAGTCGACGCGCCTGATCCGTATTGTCCCGCAAAATCTCCCACGCCACCTAGCCAATCGGTAAATCGGTATTGTCCCGAGATCTCCCAGCCATTCAGGTTGATCGCAGGCGAGCTGTGGAACCGCATGTAGGAGAAGCCGCCAAATAGCTCCACTTTGCTCAGGTCTTGTGCTCGCGCCGGGAGCGAAGCAAGGGCGTAGAGGCCCAAAATCAGCAACATTTTCCGAAGCATAAGAATCGTCTCCTTGTGAAGTGTAGATTTATTTATAAGGGTTGCCAGGGACCGCTGAAGCGCTGCTTACGTTGATCTTGGTGCCTTGGCGGTCGCCGGGGAAGCTTAAGGCACAGCTTCGGAGCTGGTGACCAAACGGCCTGAAGCTGCTGGTCCAGTCGTCTGGCTAGCGGCATTATACGCCAAGTTGTGGATGGCCGGCACGAAGCGGCTCGCTGTTCAAATTCCCCCGCGGCTCAGCGCTGTTATCAAGGCTTATTACTGTCCGAGTTCGTGCCCGTCCGCGTCGGCTCGCCTCGGCAGCGGCTGTAGTCAATGGGCGAACATCACCTGCGTTTTCTGACAGCATCCAGAATCGGTGGCTGCCACCATCCTCGACGCAGCATTTTCGCTACTGGGTCCTTGCACGAGCCGTATCTGCGTTCCTGCCTGGAGATCAATGCAAGTCATCGCGAGGATTCGTCATGAAGCGGACGTTCGTTTTGGCGCTGTGCCTCATACCGTTTTGCCTGGTATTGACGTCTGCCGTCGCTAACTCAACCGACCTCACCGCTGAGGAAGAAAGTAGGAAATCGGAACTGCGGAATCGTCTGTGCGCAGACAGCGAACTCGATTGTAGCTATGTCGTCGCACTTTTCGCTGACCCGCGGCTCATCGTTTACGTCCCTCCCAGAATGAGCGGTGCGCCATCCAAGGACCGCGAACCCAATCCTTACCTCACCGAGAGATTCGGGCTCCTCACCCCTGAGTCCCTGGAACGGTGCAGGGACTTCGTCCAGGCGCACCTGCTGGCATTCGATGCCGCCTACGAAATCTACGGCGTGCCCAAGGAAATCATCTGCGGGCACTTGCGGATCGAAACGGACTTCGGAATTCCGACGGGACTGTCGCCGCATCCGCTCGGGGCGGTTCCCGCGATCAACCGGCTCGTCACGTTGTACGTCCGCAGACCCGGCCGCAAGCAGACCGGGGCTCAGTTTGTGCGGAGGCAGACTTTCGCGCTGAACCAGTTGAAGGATCTGCTCCAGGCCGCCACCAACAATGGTTGGGACCTATTCCAGATTCCTGGTTCGTCCACCGGCGCGATTGGCCTCGCACAATTCGAGCCATCCTCGTTCAAGATTGCCGTGGACGGCGATGGCGACGGCAAGATTGATCTGTTTGATCCCGAGGACGCCATTCTCAGTGTTGCCCACTACCTGACCACGCGCGGCTGGGACAACCTGCCACAACATCAATATCGCGCCATCTACGCCTACTATGGCGGACACTACGACAGCGACCCAAACAAGTACTACATGAAGGCGGTCTTGAGATATGCTCAAGAAATGGTCGCCTACCTCAAAGCCCATCCGATACAAACGGGGATTGCGTCGTTGCCCCAGTCGCTCCCAGGTGCCGTGCTCCCATGATGGGCAGGAATTGAACATCATTTCGTATTTCAGGCTGGAGTATATCCAAGACGGCACATTGCAGCGATGGATATGGCCTCTTTTGCCCGAACGTACGCGTCCAAAGGTTGGCTTCAGTCAGGACTGTATCTAGCCTAGTGTGCACACGCAATAATCGCTACGAGAGTTATTCAAAGACCTGGCCCGGTTACAATTCGTAAAGCGAGGCGGCCGGTCGCCTTAGTCCGCGACCTTGAGCAATGAGGTCCAAGTGGATTGAAGTCCAGTCGGCGAGCAATACGTTCTCACTCCCTTGTCCATCGTAGGTCTTGAGATAGCCGCCGCAAGACTCACAGTAGTCGACGCGGAGGCCTCCGTCTCCCTGGACAGCCAGTACGGCGAGCCCATGGCCGTTCTCGTTTTCGCAGAACGGACACCCGGTTCGGCAGTACCACCAACGTGTGCCACAGAGACCGCAAGAAAGAAACCGTCGGCGCTCGTGATTAGCACCGACCAGTTGAGCCAGGGCCGGTGGGGAGCCGCACGTCGGGCAGTAGCTTCGAAACCATCGCTCTTCCTGCCGCCAAATGGCGAACGCATCCACCACGGGCCGGAGGTGCCTCGCCAATATCGTCCAGCCAAGGTACCGCAACAGGCCCGAACACGCGGAGACGAAAACGCCTTTATCAACCAGCGAGGCCACCGCGCGGCGAGGTGCGGCCTGGTCACGAGACAGCTCTCCATTTATCGCTGTAATCTCCTCCTGTAGCTTCGCTGGCAGAGGCATCAAGGCCAGCCTCTCGACCAGCGACACAACCATTCTCGTTGCAGGCCCAAGGTTGATTGCCGCAGCCGGACTCAACAGTAACGATACGCCCCTATGAAAATCGCCCTGATAGCGGTCCCAGCGAGGAACAGAAGGTCGGGCAGCCGGGATTCCGGCCGCTGCACTTTCGACCCACCCGTGAAGGTACGCGACCGGCTTGAGGTATGGATGCCTTGTCAGCCAGCCATCTTGAGTCATGTGATTACGATCCAGGACAAATTAGCGGGCTCCAACGCACTTACGATTCGCCCGGAGCAAAGCACAAAGTAAGGGAAAAACTGACTGTAGTCGCCTGTCATTGTTGCCAGTGTCCGCTCTCAATCCAGGTTTGTACACTCAAGTCGAGTCAGATGAGGTGTTTTTAGTGCCAATTCTATGGATGCCACGAGTAACAGGCCCGTTTGGTTTCTGCTCGCTCGTCACTGTCTCAGCCTTATCGGCATTGCTCTGGTCACGAGCGCGGGGATGTCGTGGCTCCGCGCCTCTAAAAAACATTGACTCACTCGCTGTCTAGTCTTAGCCCGTCGAAAACGGCGGTGAAGACCAGGATACCGAATACCTGAGCGACGGGGATCACTGCGAGCCTGATAAATAGCTTAGCTACGCTACCGAAATTGCGGGTGATGGCGCAGAGTACAGCGTTTTTGCTACAAGGGCAGGAGAATTGAACCGCAGGTCGTCGGCAGCGAACTCGGAGTGCGGCCATCTCATTGGCTTGTGTATCTTCACATAGATCCCGGCATGGACAGCTTGCGTGACGACCCACGCCTCGATGGCCTTCTCAAGTCCATCGGCTTCCCACTTCACACGGACTTCAACCCCAAAAGCGAAACTGCCTGTCAGCTTTAACAGCAGCGTTGCACACCGCATTGTGGCGCACTAGCCGCCAACCTGGAGAGTTAGGGGGACGTTATGCTACACACTGAATTAGCATCACCCAGTCGCGGTGTCGGGAGGGAATACTGGCAGCGATTCCTAATTCTAGGACTCCTTGCTGTCACAACCGCGCCTGCTTGGGCTGCTGACAAGGCAAAAGATGAAGAGACGCTACGGAATGCGTCCACGGTACTAAGCGCGATGCTCGAAAGTAACAACGTCCCGGCCGATCTATTGGCTCGGGCGTACTGCGTCGTCGTTCTGCCCGGCGTCAAGAAGTTCGGCTTTGGAGTGGGCGGAAGCGGTGGCCGCGGACCGATGAGCTGTCGAAAGGGAAAGTATTTCAAAGGCAAATGGTCTGCGCCAGCGATGTACACAGTCAGCGGCGCCAGTGTGGGACTCCAAGTCGGGGGTTCTTCGTCCGACTACGTGCTGTTGGTGATGACGCAGAAGGGCGTTGATGCCATCCTCCAAGCCAAGACCAAGCTTGGCAGCAACGCAAGCGCCGCGGCAGGACCCACTGGCGCAACCGCCCAGAGCGTTGGGAGCGACATACTAACGTATGGCCGCACTGAGGGACTGTTCGCGGGCGCCTCGTTGGGTGGGGCTACGCTCGAGGCGGACAAAGACGCCAACCAGCGCCTTTATGGCAAAGCCATCTCAGCCGACGAGATTCTCATGCAAAACGCCGTACAGGCCACGCCGGGCGGTGAAAGTCTGGTTGCGCTACTGGACACCAAAATCGCAAAGCACGGTGGCTGAAGTGTGGTGGTTCTCATTGGTTGGGCCGCCCTCCTGACGATACTCCGGTCGTTATCAACGTATGAGTGATATCGCGATTGGAGAACCCGCTCATGAAATCCAGATCGAACCGCACTGGCCGGCCGGTCTTGCTGACGATCATCGTGGTCGTTTCATTGCTGACGCTCTTATCCAGTCGGGTAAGAGTGTTTCCTAAAATACTCGGTAGTTGAAAAGAGCACTGAATCTGCCAAGATTCCTCCCGACAAAGAAAAGCGAGTTGGCGCCAGCCTTTGGACTGAGCTTTGCATTGTTCTTTTTTAAATGTCCTACAGACAAACGTACCGCCGGAGCGACACGTGGCGCTCACGCCGGATTCTGCTGAAGGTTGGGAAAAGGCTCAGGGCTTGCGGAGAAGTCTCGTTTGGTCGGTGGCCGGTGCGAAGGCGTAGGTCGCTCCCTCGCACCGGCCGGACCCAACTTTTAGAAGCTGATCTTCAGTCCGACCTGCATGACACGCTGGCTACCAGAGCCGATAAGCGGGTTGCCGGCCGCGAAGTCAGGAGTCAAGAATGAAGCGCCAAACACCGAGCCCGGACCGGGTGAATTATTGGTTAAGACAGCACTTGATGCGCCATAGGGATTGGCTGCAATGGGATGGTTGAGAACGTTGAAAACCTCCCACCGCGCCTGGATGCCATAGCGCTCTTTGAACGTGAAGTTTTTGAAGATTGACAGGTCCCAATTCCTGTACCCAGAGTCGCGAAGGATATTCCGGCCCATGTTGCCGAACGTTCCGAAGGCCGGAGGCGTGATGTACGATGCACCGTTCGCAGAGATGTAGCACCCACCAAGGTTCAGAGGAGTCCCTGCCGCGCCGTTCGTTACGGAGTGGCTCAGGCAGCCGTTAACCTGCGCCGCGGTCGCAGGGATGGTAACCCCGCCAAATATGCTTGTGACGGAGCATGACACGTTGCCAACGGCAAAAGGCAAGAGCGGGAGCGCGGGTCCAGAGGTAGGAGGGGAGGGTTGGTTCACGGTGCAATCATTAATGCTGTTCTTGCCAGACGGGAAGTCTGCGGGGTTGCCGAAGATATTCCAGCGATCCGCATTCTCGTTCGTTCCGCTGAAATTGTCCGCGGGGTCATATGTCTGCCATGGCTGGGACGATGCCAGGGTCGCGATAGTGTTGATCTGCCAGCCTTCTAACAACTGGCCATATCCCTTGATTCCGGGGATGTTGTAGGTGACAGTTGCCGTGAACCGATGGCGAACATCGAAGTCGCTGTTGCCGTATTCCCCTGCTGCCGGATTTAGGCTGTTTTGGGGGTTAAGGCCAAAGCGGTTCAAGGAACCGGCATCGAGTCCGTGGCCATAGGTATAGCCAACGTTGAACAGGAGGCCGTGAGACAGCCGTTGGGTGAGGGTAACCTGCAGGCTGTTGTAGTTGGAGTAAGATCTGTTTGTCACATCGTTGATGAATCCAATGTACGGGAACCTTGTAAAGTACGGGCGCGCCTCCTGCATCGCCTGCCTGTTCGATTGACAGTTGTTCAGAGCAGGATTCGCACTCACTGCGCACAGGGTTGTTGACGGGCTTGTCGTCGTGTTGAAGGAGAGGGTCCGGTTGGGACCACAGGCGTCGGCAAGCTGCGCCCCCGTCAGATTATTCAGACAGTACGCCGCGCCCAGTGGGGCCTGATTGATGTCGGCAAAGTTCAGAAGACCGTAGCCATGATTGCCGACATATTCGACCTCCAGCGACAGATTGTTAGTGAACGCGTGAGTGATGCCGAGGTTGTAGTTCACGACGTAGGGGAGCTTCAGATTCGGATCCATGCCTAGGAGGTCGCACGGGGAGGGCTTCCCCCCAACGCCATCCCCACACGATGGACCGCCAGCAGTTGTAGGGAGCATGGTTGACTGGCCGGCGGGGCAAGTGTTGACAGTGGGATCCCAACACGTTTGGTTCGGCTGGAAGACGGCAGAGCCCAGAGTGATCGTCCCGCCCCCCGAAGACGGGCAACTGATCGATGGAACTGATGCGGTGATCCCGCAGGATATTGAGGCCCCGGTGGGTATCGCGTTCGGAGCGGTCGCATTATTGTTCTGCAACGAGAATTGCCCCTCGAAGGTTTCCAGAGTCCAGGTCTCGTGAATGAGACCAACGCCACCCCGAACGACTGTCTTTCCGTTGCCCCGCATGTCCCAGGCAAAACCGACGCGCGGCTCGAAGTCGTGAGGATCGGATTTGTACACACTGCTGAACCCCGGCTGTCCTTGCTGAACCAGACCAGTTGGCGACGATGGATCGAAGTTTCCAAAATTATTGTTTGCGTCTTTCATTGGTGTAAGGAACATATAGCGCAAGCCCAGGTTGACAATCAGTTTGGGGGTAACGCGCCAGTCGTCCTGAATGAACCCCGCGAAATTCATGTACGTCAACTTCGATAGCGCCTGGCCGCTGAGGAGTTTTGCGTCAGTAAGGGTGCCGGAGAAAAAGTTCTGGAGTGAGGCGAAGTCGAAGCGGCCCCGGCCGTTGTTGAATACTTGTGCATCGGCCTCCATGTGCGCGAACTCGCCGCCTATCTTGATGGAGTGTTTGCCTCTCAAGAGCGAAACGGAATCCTGGATGTCAAAATATGGGTTGGGCGTGAAGTATTGAGGCCGGTTAAATGCCGTGCCCACAATCGGCGTTCCTCCGTTGCCGAAGGGAGTGATCGTGATGCTCGGCAAGCCACCCGCCAGTGGATTTGTTACGCCTGTGTTGAGGCCGTAAGTAGTGGCGGGAGTATCGACGTCAATGTTGACGAAGTCAAAGGTCGTTCGGTCATAGCCAAACCGGGCTTCATTCACCACCTTCGAGTTGGGCGTGTAGACCCAGTTCGAGGTAATCGTTGTGACTCGGATGGGCGCATTGTCCGTGGCAAGCACGTTTGCGAACGGGTGATCTTCTCCACTCGAGTTATAGTGGCCATAAAAGAACATTCCATTGATTGTGTTCTTGTCGTTCACGTGGTAGTCGAGCTTACCCACGCCATTGTCGCTCGTATTCGTCGTGGGGAATGTGCTGAGGAAGCTGTTAGACGTTCCAATGTTGGGGAAGATTCCGCCGCCGTTGCAAGTGACCAACGTCTTGCCGGGGCCTAGCGGATTCGTATCACCGGTGCAACCTGCAAGTTTCTCGCTGACGATGCTCCGTGTCACCCCTCCGGTCTGCAGCGCATTGATCGCATCCACCATGCTCGAGCCGGGATTCCCTGCCGGTCCATTGCCGCCAAAATTGGCCTGTGAAGCGGTTGCGGGAGCAGGGAGACCGCCTACGAAGCCGATGAAGGAACGCAAGCCTTCAAAGCCGGCGAAGAAGAAGAGTTTGTCTTTCTTGATCGGCCCGCCCACCACCCCTCCGAATTGCGTTAATTGGGCTGGTGTCTGATCGCACGAGGTTAGCGGGCACCCCGAGGGGGGAGCGGCGATGTTGAAATAGTTCCGTGCATCCCATCCTTGGTAGCGCCCGAAGGCATACGCGTCACCATGGAGGGTGTTCGTTCCCGACTTAATTCCCACATTAACGATCGCGCCCGCCTTCCAGCCATATTCGGCCTTGGGATTTTCCATCAGGTTGAATTCCTGAATCGCGTCCACAGGCAAGATCGTCGCGCCGTCCGTGAAGGGGCTCGGCATATTGATGACGGGGCGTGCGTCGAAGAAGTTGGAGTTAATGATCCCTTCGACGAGCCAGACGGACTCATCGGGACGCACGCCATTGGCGCTCTGGGTCCACGGACCGCCGCCGGGTTGAAGCATAACGCCGGGTCGCAGGCCAAGCAAGTTTTGATAGTCGCGTCCGTTTAACGGCAAGTCAATGATATCTGCGTTCTCGAGAGTACCGCCCATGGTGGCATTGGTGGTCTCTACCAGCGGAACTGACTCAGTTACGGTGATGGTTTGATCTTGCTCGCCCGGTTGGACGATCAAGTCAACGCGAACCTCGCGTCCCACCTCAACTATAACGTTTTGGCGCTCGAGCTTCTTGAATCCTCTGGCCTCGGCACGGATGGTGTATGTACCCGGCGTGAGGTTCGGCGCGTTGTACGCACCGGCATCGTCCGTCGTCAGAGTACGGGTGACGCCTCTGTCCACGTCCACAACGAGGACGGCGGCGCCCGCTACGACGCCGCCACTAGAATCCGTCACCGTGCCGAGAACGCGTCCGAAACTGCCTTGCGAAAACATAGGCGAACAGATCAAAAGCACCCCAAGAATGCAAGCCAAGGCTTGCAAAGCTCTCCGGAAGCAAGTGGTACCGGATCGCTTAATCAAATTTAAGGAACTCATTTGCGATCCTCCTGTCTCAGATTGTCGATTCGCGAAATGGCCCACCCGTCACCCTTTGGGTGACGACATACTTCGTTAAGTTGGCGGGCATCGCTCCTGCGCCCCAGCGGACACTACTCTTTGTGAAGCTAAAAGCCCGTCGATAGCCGGACCACTGGTAGATCTACCAGGGCGGTTGGGTGAGAACCGCACGGCTGTAAGTCCCGACAGTTTCGAAGATTGGACGCGTTTAACGTGGCCCGGTTTTCAGCAGCGCACCAATAAGGGTTGAGAAAAGCGGCAGGCTCAAGGTACCGACTGCTTGGTCCAGATATTTTGCACTTGAATTTCGTTTCAACTGCTCGAACAACACCTTCAGATCGGCACACTCCAAGGTACACAGCCCGTCCGAGGCGGATCCCCTCTATTCCTCAGGTGATCGTTTGGGTGCTTGGTTTTGGGCCGTGAGAGCCTGAGGTCATTCAACAGTCTCTAGTAAGACTAACAGTATCTAGTAAGGTTGACAGTAGCTGCAAACGTAGCCTACCAGTAATTTCAGCTGTTAGCTCTTGGTGTATTGAAAGCAGAGATACTCTGCCGGGTCTTCGCGTATGAAGAGTCTTTCGTTCCCTCGCGGGGCCGAATAGGGAGTGGGTCAATTGAAGAAAGCGACCATTCTCTTGGCAGATGACCACCCACATTTCCCGGAGCTTATCAAAAAACTGCTCGAACCGACTTTTGAAGTTATAGGAAGTGTTTGCAACGGACAATCTCTGATCGAGGCGTCTCTAAAAATGAAGCCGGATGTCATCATCACCGATATTTCAATGCCAGTTTTAAATGGAATTGAGGCTGTCGTGCGATTGAGGCGATTGGGCAGCAGGTCGAGCGTAATTTTCTTGACACTTCATTCAGACACGGATTTCGTCCGTGTTTGCTTCGCTACCGGTGCTAACGGTTTTGTCAGTAAACCTCAAGTGTTTACACAACTGTTAACCGCGATTAGCGAGGTTCTAGCGGGGCGTAGCTTTGTTTCTTTACATCCTTCGTAACTCTCAGCCGAACATGAGCCCATGGGTCCGCATCGTGGATTTGTGGTGAAAGTAAGGCAAGTGCGACGCTGAATGTGTGCCTGACGTTTTGACGCAGGGATCGCAATCTCCTCGTGCTAGAAGCGTTTCCGCAAAACTAGGCTCTCGAATCGGGACACCATATCAATCTGCAGTCGCGTATCTGGATGCAATCACAAGACCCATCACTAACCCTCGTGACTGACAAAAGACAGGCCGCAGGAACCCAGCCAGTAATACTTGACGGGCGCCTTTGGGGAAGTCTCTGTAAGAACTGACAGTTCTCCGTTGGACCTTTCTCCTTCTAGCGTTAATTCGATGGGGCAGCGATGAACATGAAAACCTACAGGCTTGTGCCCGGCGCGTTCGCTGTGTGTTTCCTACTAGGAATGGGCGCCCACATCTCGCATTCGGAAGACAAGCCTGCAGCGAATACAACTCGAGTTCACATGGTGATCACGGACCAAGCACTGAGTGACAACGGCGACGTGCCGATGCTCCGGCCGGAAAATGTACAGGTAAAACAGGGAAAGGATTTGCTCAACATTACTCAAATCATTCCGGCTAAGGGTGACAACGCCGCCCTCCAACTTATGATTCTTATCGACGAAACGTGCGACAGCAGCACTGGAAACAGCCTCAAGGATCTTCGGGAGTTCATCAACGCCCAGCCAGCCACAACTGCGGTAGGTGTGGCATATATGTCCAACGCGACAATCCAGATCGCACAGAATCTCACTACCGATCATGCTCTCGCGGCCAACGCAATACGCTTTCCGCGGGGGAATTTGTCAACCACGGACAGTCCTTATTTGTCGCTCACTCAACTGGTGAAGGGTTGGCCCGAGCAGAAGGTGCGGCGAGAAGTTTTAATCATTACCGACGGAATCGATCGCGTTCGCGGTGAGAAATCATCATCAGTCGGTCCTGTTGTTTGGAAGGGGCGCTACGATTCGAGGACCGCACCTTCCAGGATAACCAGGACTGTGCCTACCATAAGCATCGATGCTGATTCAACCAGTGCGATGAGCCAGCGATACGGCGTCATTGTTCACTCGATTTACTCGAGCGGGGTAGGGCGTGCCGGCCGCAACGCCTGGGAAATACAGCTTGGCCAATCCGGAATCGCCAAAATCGCGGACGAAACTGGGGGAGAGTACTACGCGCTAGGCGTACAAAACCCGATCAGTTTTAAACCTTACCTAGATCGCCTGCAAAAATGCTTCGACAGTCAGTACTATCTCGAATTTATGGCCACACGCCGACAACAGGCAAGCCTCCAACGAGTCGACATCCTAACCGAAGTTTCAAACAGTGATATAGCGGCGGCCGATAACGTATGGGTTCCCGCCGGATTGTAAGTGCTGAGTACGCAGGGAAGCCGTTCTTGAATATCGACGCTCCCCAGGCCAAGACAAACAGGCTCGTACCGGAGAATCTCAGACGATTCTGGATCAATGATTTGGCTATCTCGAGTCGCACACATGAAGTTCGTAATCTCTCGCAGGTCGATCATCGATGCGATTCTAATCGTAGCGCTCCTAGTGGCTATCCCGGGCGCTCTCCGGAGACTCGTAACAACCGGTGACTTCTACCTGTTTACACGTCATTTCTTTGAGGACATGTTTGCACGTCTTTCCGGGCCGGGCCGGCTTAGGTTCATCGTGCAACCGACGGTTGCAGTGCTGCTCGGCGTGCGGGATGGAATGCGAGAGGTTCGGGCGGGAGGTCTTCCGTTTCTTCGAGGGTTCTCGTTTCAAAAGAAAGGTCGGCAGGAATCGCTGCGGAGCACGTTTGAATCCATACGAGAATTGGTCTCCATGGCAATCCTACTGGACCTCATATCTCAGTTTCTTATCTTTCATAGAGTTCATCCGGCTGCCGCCTTGTTGCTTGGGCCCGTGCTGATCGCGGCGCCTTACACAATGTCGCGAATTCTAGCGGGGCGAGCCGTGGAGAGCAGACCTATCGCACAGCAGTGAGTGCGCGCTCTGCGTCCAATTCGAAGACTGCGCCGGAGTTGGTCCTACCTATAGTTAGGATCGGCAGTGACCTTACATATCGGAAGGACCCCGCGGTTCGAAGGGGACTAATAACACTGAACAATGATTTTCGCGGCTACCACTGACCAAGCCCGATCAAGACATCAACCAGTCGATTCAGAGTGAATTCGCGATATCCAGTCGGAGGATCGAAAAGTTTCTGTGGCTGCGTCCCTTCTTTGATCTCCTGCAACTCATAGCCGGACTCGATGCCGTCCTTCGACGTCCGCTGAACTTTTACAATGAAATTCAAGGCCGGGTCATACCAGATGGATCCGTGACCGCCTTCAGGGATCCCAGCATCCCACTTCTGAGTGGTTCTCCCATCCACCCTATCTTGCCCAACCTGCTGGCACCTTAACGTCATTCCTCTTCGGTTCGCTTCGGACACCCACTCTCCACAAGGCGCTTCTGACGATGAGGGTCTGAACATCCACGCTCCTTGATAGAAGGGTGATCCATTTGACCCCGCAATTCTCATATACATTTTGGATTGCGTGGCAAGGAGATAGAGGAATTGGTGGTCAAAATCTATGAGAAGCGAGCTGATACCGTTGACTTCTCCAGCAATCGCCGTGCGATCCAGCCGTGCCCGCTGGTTTCCCACGAACAATTTCACCACTTGAATTTGCCCCGCAGCGTCTAGTCGCATGTCGGCGGAAAATTCGGTTTTTTGCGCACGCATCACTGATGCTGTTGACGTCTCTACGGTGAGCATGGCGACAAATAAGATCAGGTTTCGCATGCGTGCCCCCTGAGCTGCTGAGGTTATGACAAACCCGGCTTTGCGGTTGACGCTGCCAGATCGACAGGGTAGAGCGGGCTCCCATTTTCATCAACTGGCAGTCTTGACAGAGAGTTCGGGTTTTGAGTGAAGAGCTCCGAATTCCAAGTTTCTTGCAACGGGGCGGACTCTGGCTGCCCCCTCCGGGAAGCTAACTGACTGACGAGGCGTTCGATCGGTTTGAATCACTGGCATTTTTGCCAGTATTTCCGCCTGGACGGAGCAGTTAGCTATACGGAAGGGCGAGAGCGCTCAGAAGAGCGAGAAACGGCAACCAAATGATAACCATGTCGAGGCAATTCCTATCGTTGACATGTTCTCTTTTGCTGGTCAACGGTACCGTGCCATCTGGCGCATCAGAACCAAGCCGTGAGCAGGATAACGCCACCCAAGCGGACGCCCCAAAGATTCCCAACGATCAGTTGGATTCTCTTGTTGCTCCCATCGCTCTCTACCCAGACCCCCTTCTCGCTCAAGTGTTCGCTGCATCCACGTACCCACTGGAAATCATGCAGCTGCAGCAATGGCTGAGCAAGCACAAGGACCTCAAGGACAAGGCGTTGGTGGATGCGGTAGAAAAACAAAACTGGGATCCCAGCGTCGAAGCGCTTGCCCCAATGCCCGATGTCGTCAAGCGCCTGTCTGACGATATTCGATGGACGACAGACTTGGGTAACGCTTTCTTAGCGCAGCAATCTGACCTAATGGACGCAGTGCAAAGAATGCGCATGAAGGCCAAGGATACAGGCAACCTGAAATCCTCCGAACAGCAAACAGTCGAAACCAAAGTAATCGACAATAAGAGTGTGGTGGTAATTCAACCCGCCAACCCCGAGGTCGTCTACGTTCCTAGTTACAACCCGACTGTTGTTTATGGTCCTCCCGCTTACCCATACCCCCCCATCTACTACCCTCCACCCGGCTACTACGCGGCGGGCATGGCGATTTCGTTCGGAGTCGGACTAGCCGTGGGGGCCGCTTGGGGCGGAGGTTGGGGCTGGGGCTGCGGATGGGGCAGCAACAACACGATAAACATAAATAACAACAACAACTTCGTCCGGAACTCTAACCGGCAGAGCGTCAATAACATCGGAAATCGAACCGGGAATAACACTTGGCAGCATAATCCTCAGCACCGCGGCGGTACTCCCTACTCGAATCGCGCGACGGCAGATAAGTTCGGCGGCACAACTCGCGGAGACTCCATTGGTAACAGGCAAGCCCAGGCGCGCCAAAATCAGGGCCAATTGGGTGGCAGGCAGCAGGGCGGGGCTGGTAACCGAGGGGGCGGAAGCGGGGCGAGTAATTTGGGTGCGAATCGCGGTACGAGCGGAGCGAATAATTTCGCAGCGAATCGTGGCGGTGGCGGAGCCGGCGGCGCGAGCAATCTTGGAGGGAATCGCGCTGGCGGTGGAAGTGGTGGCGGCGACCGAATCGGTAATCGAAGCGTATCTCCGGGCTCGAATTCAGGCTCGAGGGGAGGCGCCTTCGGTGGCGGCATGAGCGGCAGTTCGTCACGAGCAAGCGGGCAACGGGGAGCCTCCAGTATGGGAGGTTTCGGTGGTGGGGGCAGTCGTGGCGGTCGGAGTGGCGGCGGAAGGCGAAGGTAAGCCGCCCCACCAAAGAGGGCAGCAAAATGAGATCGGGAAATGACAATTCTTTTGTGCGGAATGCTGTCGAGGTCCCTTCTATTCTCTTCCTTTCGGTGGCTATGGCCGTGCTCCTATACGCCGTCCCATCATCAAGTCAAAGCGCAACCGCAAACGCGCAGCCTGGTCAAAGAACATTTGCAACGCCAAGCGCGGCCGCCGATGCCCTCATCCAGGCGGCCGGAACCTTCAATGTCCCTAGTTTGAAAGCCATTCTCGGTCCCGGGAGCGAGGATCTGGTGTCCTCAGAGGATCCTGTCCGGGACAAGAACAACGCGGCATCATTCGCCGCTAAAGCCCAGGAGAAGCATGACGTCGCGATCGATCCGAAGAATCCGAAACGCGCGATCCTGTTGGTCGGCGAGGACGATTGGCCACTCCCTCTCCCGATTGTTAATGTCGCCGGAAAATGGGCCTTCGATACCAAGGCCGGTCACGACGAGATACTTTTGCGCCGCATTGGCGCTAATGAGTTGGACGCCATCCAAATCTGCCGCGGTTACGTCGAGGCTCAAAACGAATATGCCTTGGAAAAACATGACAATGCCGAGGTCAACCAGTACGCGCAGAAAATCATCAGCGCGCCCGGGAAACACGATGGCCTCGCGTGGCAAAACCCCGATGGCAGTTGGGGTGGCCCCGTCGGCGAAGGAGTTGCAAGGGCTCTTCAGCAAGGGTACACGAATCGCAGTCAGCCTTTTCACGGCTACTATTTCAAGATTTTGAAGGGACAAGGTCCAGCCGCACCGCTGGGCCAGATGGGCTTTGTTGTGAATGGGGCGATGATTGGAGGATTTGCTCTCGCCGCTGCTCCGGCCAACTATCGGGTCACAGGTGTTAAGACATTTATCGTCAGTTACGAAGGGATCGTCTATCAGAAGGACCTAGGCCGCAATACGCTCGAGATATTCAAGACCATGGGACTCTACAACCCCGACGCGAGTTGGCAGCGTACTGACGACAACTGGTGATGCGCGGTCCCTCTAAAATAACGATTTGCGGCTGAGATACGAGGGTGGAAGCAAAGGGTCGACGTTCATTGAGGAAGCTTAGTTCATTGACCATCTCCGTATCGAAACCCAGCGAGGAGGAGAAAAATGAACAAGCTGACCTTTCTAGCAGTGATTGTTTTCGGGTTTGGAATAGGCAGTGCAGTTGCTCAGGATGTTCGATACGACTTTGACAAGAGCAAGGATTTTTCGAAGTACAAGACCTACAAGTGGGTGCCGTTCAAGGAAGCAGACCAGCTGGATCAGCTCACGGCAAAGAAGCTAGAGGCCGCCGTTGATGCGGAACTTGCAAAGAAAGGCCTCACCAGGACGGATTCCGACTCAGCGGACCTTTATATCGGATATCAGACAGCCCTCAGCACGGAAAAACAATTCAGTTCGTATAACACGGGATGGGGTTATGGCCCGGGCTGGGGAGCGGGCTGGTATGGATACGGTGGTATGGGCAGCACATCAACCTATGGATCAACGTCAACGATTTATGTCGGGCAACTGGACCTAAGCATGTACGACTCCCAGGACAAACAGCTCGTGTGGCGAGGGGCGGCATCAAAAACGTTGGACCCGAAGGCCAAGCCGGATAAGAAAGAAAAGAATATCTCGAAGGCCGTAGCGAAGCTCCTCAAGACCTACCCACCGAGCCCAAAGAAATAGCGGCGGGTTGCACGATAACTCCGTATAGTTGGCATCAATCAACCGAATTTGACCTGAATCCAGGACTGGTGGTACGTATCCGTGGTTTAGATATTCCACACGAAGCCTGAGGCTGCCTGCAAGGCATTTTCGACCCCGTAAATGATCAATAGAACAAACAAAGGCTGCTCAGCGAACTGCGACGAGTTCCGGAGCTCGACAGGAGTGATATTGTCAAAAGACTATTATATGTCTATGTATATTGTGCAACAATATATATACGGGAGGCGAACGGCATGATTATAAACTGCAGAAGATGTCAGTCCGCGAATGTGCAATCGCTTGATGCTGAGACTAACATTCACTTCCCGGGCTGGAGGGGTTTGGACCAGCCGTCGGTCTTTGCGTTTCCAAAGGTGGCGGTTTGTTTGGATTGCGGGCATGCGGAGTTCAAAGTAGCCCAGAGAGAACTTGAGTTAATTCGATCAGGGACTACACCTCCTTCCGGACAAAGAAGTGCCGCTTAGGGCACGGCACTGTCCCGCATCACAGAACTAACCTCACGAGCGATCGTCGAGTCGCTCGAACTTTCAGATGTCGTCTGTCGCCGATAGGGCGCGTCCCGCAAAAAACAGCTCGGCAACCGCAACCAAATAATGAGTTGCCTCTTAGAACCTAGCCGCAATCGTCCCACTCTTAGCGCGCCTTAGATTCCTCCCCTGAAGTCATTCGTCGGCAATCGACCGATCTTCAAAGCCCGTGAAAGGAGCCAAATACCGAGTGCTCTGGCTGTCACAACTGACAGTACTCGCCCTTCGGCTTCCCCTGCATCCTGAAGTGAGTGGAAAATTAAGGGGGGGGAGAGCAATGCCAAGTTGCCGGGGAATTTGGGTTATATCTATTTTCTTGGCTGCCAGTTTGGTGCCGGTCGCGACCCTGGCGCAGTCCGATCTTCCGAGCCAAAACAATCTCGAAGATTTGCGGCAGCAACTCGACGTGCTGCGCGAGCAGATGAATAGGATTCAGGCGAGACTGGGCGAATTGGAAAGCAGCCAGGGATCAGGGGCAACGACGCCTGCTCCCGTTTCATCTACGGCGCAAGACGGAACGATCCAATCCACCCAACCCCTCCCTCAAGGGCCGACCTCCAAGCAACTGGGTGAGGAGACGGCAACTTACACTACGTTTTCCGAGGACACCGTTGCAGCCGCGCGCTTTGACAACGTTCCACTCGATCCGAAGTACCGCGGTTTTTTCCGACTGCCAGGTACACAGGACATTTTGAAGATTGGCGGGTATTTCAAGACAGACTTTATCCGCGATCTGAAGCCTGCGGGAAATACAGACGCGTTTGTTCCGTCCTCGTTTCCTGTCCCTCAGGTGGTTGGCTCCAATAATGCAACAGTATCCATCCGTCCGACTCGTCTAACTTTGGACTTCAGAATTCCGAGCACCACGCTCGGGGATGTGCGCTTCTACGTTGAGGGAGACCTCTTCGGGACCAATGCAACGACGCCTCGCTTGCGTCACGCTTACGCTCAAGTGAAGAATTTTCTAGTCGGCCAAACGTTCAGCAACTTCATGGATCCGGATGGCTTTCCGGACACCCTGGATTTCCAGGGACCGAATGGCATGGTGAACCTTCGAAATCCGCAATTGCGGTATGGATTTGCTTTGACTCCGAGCACGACATTCTATCTCTCAGTGGAAAAAGCTAGCTCTGACGTCCTCTTCACGACACCTCAATTCACGGATAAGCCGAATTCGCCAGCCTCGGATGGGGCGCTTCGCCTGCGGCAGGAATTCGAACGCGGACACTTTCAGCTTGCCGGAATTTTTCGCTCCATCGGTGCGTTTCTACCTAACGGGAAGTCAGACGCGGTTTTTGGATGGGGACTGAACGCCTCCACTGGTGTTCGAACGTTCGGCAAGGACGATGTTGTCTTTGCCGTAGCCGCAGGGCACGGGATCTCGCGCTATATCCAGGACACCTCCGGGTTGGGGATTGACGCGGAGCCGGCGTCGGCCGCGAATCCTCACTTAGAGGCGACTCCCGCAGTTGGAGTCGAAGCGGCCTATCAACACTTCTGGATCAAGGCACTCCGGTCCAGTGTGGTCTATTCCTATGCCGCGGTCAACAATAGCGATCTAGCCGCTCCGACCACTTTCAATCACAGCACCTACACAGCGGCAAACGTCATATGGAATCCCCTCGGGTCGCTCAATATAGGCGCAGAGTTTCTGTACGGTTGGGTGATGGAGCAAAACCATCTAACGGCGAATGCCCCCCGTATCCAGTTCAGCGCTAAGTATAGCTTTGTCAAGGGGGAATGACTTGACCAACGCCTACCAAAGTCAATTCAAGAAGCTATCGGGTTTCGCTTTCGCGGCGAGCGGCGCAGGAGGGGCGTACGCTGTGCATAGGGACAAGGGCCAAGCAGTGTATGCTCCGCCGCTCGATGCACCAGGTACCGGACTTCCGTTTTTCGAAGCCCCGGGCTACCGAAGATACTGAACTCTGCGCCAAGGAATCTCCCGGAGTGCTAGTGCTGGCTAATCGATAGCATATCAATGACTTCTGGCAAGCCTCCCTTCACGAATGGACCAGGCGAGTATTTGCGGCGAATTGCACCTGGACTGGCAAAGCTGTTGGTGTATCGGCGAAGCGACTTGTCTCATGATTTGATTGCTGGATTGTCGGTAGCGGCCGTGGCATTGCCGGTTGGAGTGGCCTATGCGCAGCTCGCAGGCTTCAATCCCGCAGTAGGACTGTATTCAACCATCCTTCCGTTGCTCGCGTACGCGATATTCGGCACGTCTCGGCAGTTGATCGTCGGGCCCGATGCGGCAACTTGCGCGCTCGTCGTTGCGGCAGTGGCTCCGCTAGCTTCGGGCGACCAGAATCTCTACGAATCACTATCGGTCACATTGGCTTTGCTGGCCGGGGTGCTGTGTATCGTGGCTAGCTTTTTGAAACTGGGGGCGCTTGCGGATTTTCTCTCAAAGCCCATTCTGGTTGGTTTTCTGAACGGGGTCGCCCTGAGCATTATGATGGGGCAGCTCGGCAAGATATTCGGCTTCACGATTGTTTCGGGTGGCATCGTCCCGCGGCTTGTCGAATTTGCGGAGAAGCTAGGTCTCACCCATTGGCCCACTCTGGCCATGGGCTTGGGTACATTCCTGGTTCTTCTCATCACCCCACGGATGTCTCGGAGAGTGCCAGCTGCACTTGTGGCTATGGTCGTCGCAGGCGCTGTCGTGGGCGTTTTGGGGCTGGAAGGGTACGGAATCAAAACCGTGGGAATAGTACCGGCTGGGCTTCCTCAAGTGAGAATTCCGCATTTTTCACTATCCGTGGTTCCGAGTCTTTTTGGGGATGCCGCCGGGTTAGCGCTGGTCACATTTTGCAGCATGATGTCCACTTCGCGCAGCTTCGCTTCCAAGAATAAATATGACATCGACGGAGACCAGGAGTTTGTAGCGCTGGGTGGCAGCAACATCGCCTCGGCATTATCTCAGGGGTTCGCAGTGAGCGGCGCAGATTCTCGAACAGCCATGAGCGATGCGAGTGGTGGTCGGACGCAAGTCACTGGACTGGTCGCGGCGGCAACGATCGGAATTGTCCTACTCTTCTTTACCGCACCTCTTCGATACGTCCCGGTCGCGGCGCTCGGCGCGGTATTGGTAAAAGCGGCTGTCTCTTTGATTGATATTTCGTCGCTCCGACTCATCTATCGGATTGACCACCGAGAATTTGGGTTATCGGTGTTGTCGACAATCGGGGTCGTCGCCGTGGGTGCAATTCACGCCATACTATTCGCGGTGGGCTTGGCAGTGTTGCGTTTTGTCAGGCTGGTTTCGCGCCCGAAGCTAGAGATCTTGGGTGAGGTTCGCGGCTTCCCAGGCTTTCATTCCATCGAGCGTCATCCCGACGCTGTAACGACTCCTGGTCTGATGTTGATTCGTTTCAATGCGCCGATTGTATTTTTCAATTCGCCCTATTTCAAACGGAGCGTGATGGCGGCCGCGGATGCCGCAAGAGGAACTTTGAAGTGGCTCGTTCTCGATATGATCCCAATTACATGGATCGATGCCACCGGCCTTTATACGGCTGAAGAGGTCGCGGATACGTTGCGAGAGCGCGGCGTAGTTCTTGCGGCTGCGGGACGGCAGACGGAATGGAAACTTTGGGCTGAATCCCGGCAACGTGATCTCGAGAACCGCAAGATCTCGATATATCCGACGTTTGGAGAGGCGATTAGGGCCTATCGGAGGGCCGAAGGCGTTTCGGTAGGGGTCACGGAAGTCGCCGACCTAGGTTGAAATCAATCGTTGTAGGTTGCCGGAGTCGCTACTGCAAATTAGTTTGCACACGCGCTCCGACAAGCAGCTTTCTGTGCACGAGTCTCCTGGCAGCGGCCGCGTCTGGCGCCAGAACCTCTCAATGGAGCGATGCTCTGCATGGCAAAGAAGGAAGACGCAAACGGGAACAGCCGATTGAGACGCAAAAGGTATGGAAAGGAGCTCAATCGCCTTCAGGTCGAGCTCTGCAAGCTCCAGGACTGGGTGAAGTACAAAGGGCTTCGCGTGATCGTCGTGTTCGAGGGACGCGACGCCGCAGGTAAGGGCGGCACGATTCGTGCGATTACGGAACGCTTAAGTCCCCGCATCGCTCGCCTAGTCGCACTCCCAGCCCCGTCGGATCGCGAAAAGAGCCAAATGTACCTTCAGCGTTACATGCAGCACTTTCCAGCGGCGGGAGAGATGGTCATCTTTGACCGCAGTTGGTACAACCGTGCTGGGGTCGAACACGTGATGGGTTTCTGCACTAAGGAACAGCATCGAAAGTTTCTAGAGCTCTGCCCGATTGTTGAGAAGTATGTCGTGGACGGAGGAATTATCCTGATCAAGTATTGGATGGAGGTTGGGCAAAAAGAGCAACAGCGCCGATTCGAGGCGAGAATCAAAGACCCGCTTCGACAATGGAAGCTAAGTCCAATGGATTTGGAATCCTTTCGCCGCTGGTATGAGTATTCGAGAGCACGAGACGTCATGCTCAGGGCCACGGATACAAAGCACGCGCCTTGGTACATTGTTCGTTCGGACGATAAGAAGAAGGCCAGACTTAACTGCATCTCACACCTTTTGAGCATGATCCCCTATCGCAAAGTCCCTCGTGAGCAAGTGAAGTTGCCTAAGCGAAAAAGCAAAAAAGCTTACGATGACGGAGCTGGGCTCAAGGGCAGACGCTTCGTCCCGGAGAAATATTGAAGCCTGCCTCACATCATGCGTTTGGGCGAAACTGGCTCGCCCCACACGTCCATCTGAAACTGAAACATCACTGGGAATGCAAGGATTCGGCGAGGCGCTCCAGGTTTTGGGGATAGACTCGAATGATTCCGCCCCGGGGACTATCGATGTCCGCTATTAAGAAGAGGGAGACGGAAAGTGCGATCGGCAGGATCAGGAAGCGAAAGGTGGTTCTCCTGTGCGCCCCGTATCCGAGGGCGAGATTGCTAAAAATGGATAGCACAACTAGCAGCGTCCATGCCGCGATCGGAACACGATTCCACCAGGCAGCTTGAGTGTATCCCTGAGTGTTCAAGACATCGTTCATACCGGCAACAACTAGAGCCATCACGGGGTTCAGATGCGCCCGGGTGAGTGTAGAAACTGCTGACCACATCTCCGCCTGCAGTTGAGCCGTTCGGTTGGAAATCTGGTTAAGTTGTTGCTCGTTTCGCGCCCTATAGTAAAGCACGCGTTGGTCGAGATAGCTTCTGACTAAGATGCGTATTTTAGCGGCATCGGTGGCAGGCAACAGGTCTAGACGGACATACTCCGTCCCAATGGCATTAGCTTCTTCTTCCTCATAATTCTTACGCTGATCGTATCTGGTCATCGCCATCGAAAACGTAAATCCTATGATTAGGCCTAAGAGTGTTAAGGTCGCTCCAACGATGAGCGTGAAGTCTTCATGATCGGCTTCCGTCTCTGCGCTGTGCCGCCTTTTGCTGACTGATGCGCCAGCTAGCGCCGAGAGCCAAAATATCAAAAGGGAGAGGGCAAGAATGAGAACGGGATAGTCCAATACATCTTGAAATCGACACATCCCGCTCTCCTTTTGATGACAATCCGAGTCACGCTAAGGTGGAAAGCAACAGATCCCTTACTGTGTGTCGTTTCGCGTGATACACAGAAGAAGTTTGGTTCGAAATGAGCGCCCTCGAGGACTCGACTTCTGGGCAGCAGTTTGTTTCGACCACGTGGCTTCACGAGATGCCCTCTCAACCCCAAAATAACCGGGCTCCTAGAGAAATGATTGCAGACCTACGTGGCTGTAGCGGCTCTCTGCGCCTTCTGTGGCACCTCGGTGAACGCGGCGGCCTTTCCAAGTGAGAGGGCCTGCTCAGGAGTTGTCGTCGCGAAGAAATGCATCATGCGGGCGATGACACCCGTCCATCCCGTCTGGTGACTCGCGCCTAGGCCGGCTCCGTTATCGCCGTGGAAGTACTCATAGAACAGCACACAATCGCGCCAAAACGGATCTTCTTGAAACTTTCGTGTTCCCCCATAGACCGGCCGTCTACCGTCCTTATCTTTCAAAAAGATGCTTGCCAGGCGGCGGGCTATGTCCTCGGCGACTTGATACAGATTCATATGCCGTCCTGACCCTGTGGGGCACTCGACAACAAAATCGTTCCCGTAGAACAAATAGTAGTGCAACAGCCCGCGGATGATTAGGCCGTTCACGGGCATCCAAATCGGGCCGCGCCAATTGGAATTGCCGCCGAACATACCACTGTCAGACTCTGCGGGCATGTAGGACACTTCATACTCGCGGTCCCCTAAACGAAACACGTAGGGATGTTCAGCGTGATATCGCGAGAGAGCCCGGATGCCATAGGGGCTTAAGAACTCCTCCTCATCAAGCATCTTCGCCAACACGCGGCGGAGCTTGTCTTCGTTCAGGATCGCAGCCATGAGTCGATTGGCGATACCACGCTTCCTGGGTTCGTGAATGAAGGCCCACAAGTCCGAGCGAGCCTTGAGAAACTGACGCAATTGTTCCTCAGTCTCTGGGAACTTCTTTAGAACTTCTCCGTCGAAGACGGTGACAGCACACAGGGGAAGCAGCCCTACCATCGAGCGAACTTTCAACCGTTGGGACTCGCCGTTGGGCCGGCGCAGCACATCGTAGAAAAACCCATCTGCCTCGTCCCACATCCCCGTGTTTTCACCAGCATGCATCATCGCCGTTGCGATCCACAGGAAATGCTCGATGAACTTCTTGGTCATATGGACGTATGCCGGCCGTTGCAACGACAGTTGGGCGGCGATCTCAATCATGTTCTGGCAGAACAGCGCCATCCACGCTGTCCCGTCTGCCTGTTCCAGATAACCACCGCTCGGAAGCGGCGCACTGCGGTCAAATACGCCTATGTTGTCCAGCCCGAGGAAGCCACCTTCGAAGGCATTTCTGCCGGAGCGGTCCTTGCGGTTGACCCACCACGTAAAATTGAGCAACAGTTTTTGAAAACTCGCCTCGAGCCATTCGACGTCCCCGCCACCTAGGGCTTGCTCGAGGCGATATGTAAAGATCGTGGACCAAGCGTGCACCGGGGGATTGACGTCGCCGAAGTTCCACTCGTAAGCAGGTAGCTGTCCATTGGGATGCAAGTAGTTGCCGCGGAGCATAAGATCCAATTGCTGCTTGCCGAAGTCCTCGTCCACCAATGTCAGTGCCAAAACGTGGAATGCTAAATCCCAAGCTGCGTACCAGGGATACTCCCACTTGTCTGGCATGGAGATGATGTCGGAATTGTACATATGGTGCCAATGGTCGTTGCGGGGGGCGGTTTGCTGGCTACCATTAAAAGGGCCAGCCCCATGCTCCTCGAGCCACTTATCCACATCATAAAAATAATATTGCTTGGACCACAGCATCCCAGCTAATGCCTGTCGCATGACGTTAGCGGCGTCCGCATTCAGCGAAGACGGGATAACGGAGGCGTAAAACTCGTCCGCTTCGTGCTCGCGAGTCTGCATGACCATATCGAATCTGTGCCCGAATGGAACGAATGCTGCTCTCTTGGCGGAGGTCATGGCCGCGGATTCGGCGTCACTGAGTCGCAAGCGAATCGTCTGAGACTGGCCAGGCTCCACCGTAAGCCGATAGTGGGCGGAAGCTTTCGTTCCTCTCTGCTCAGGATTCACTGTGTTCTGTTCGCCAAGCAGTATGTAGTTGTTGATGCCGTCCTTCACGAATGGGCTTCCGTTGGGCTTGCCAAACAGGCGCTGGTTATTCGTTTCATTTTCGGTGAAAAGCAGCGCCGGTGTGCCTTCGCAGTATAGGAACCGATCGCCCAACTCGGAGTGGGAGGCAGAGATAGCTCTGACGTCAGCTCCTGCGGATATTTCCTTTAGGATTGGCCTCGGGACTTCGTCACCCCATGACCATTCGTTGCGAAACCAGAGCGTCGGAAGCACGTGCAACGCGGCCCGCTCGCGTCCACGGTTCCAAACTGTAATCTTGATCAGGATATCCTCCGGACTGTCCTTTGCGTATTCGGCAAAGACATCGAAGTATTCATCGTTGTCAAAGATACCTGTATCAATCAGTTCGTACTCGGAGTCCCTGCGCGTTCGCTCACCGTTGGTGCCCACCAGCTCGTCATAGGGATAGGCCCGCTGTGGATACTTGTAGAGGAATTTCATGTACGAATGCGTGGGCGTATTGTCCAGGTAAAAGTAATATTCTTTGACATCCTCGCCATGATTGCCTTCGGTGTTGGTTAGACCGAACAGCCTTTCTTTGAGAATTGGATCTTTCCCATTCCACAAAGCCAGAGCAAAACAAAGGTGCTGTTTGTCGTCGGAAATACCGGCGATACCATCTTCTCCCCAGCGGTAGGCGCGCGAGCGTGCATGGTCGTGGGAGAAGTAATTCCAAGCATCGCCGTCTTGGCTGTAGTCTTCTCGGACTGTGCCCCATTGGCGTTCACTGAGATAAGGGCCCCATTTTTTCCAGGCTACATCCTGTTCACGGGCGGCCTTAAGACGGCCACCTTCTGCAGTTTTGTCCATAATCAGTTCTCCCACCGATCGTCATACCGGTGATCGCGCAAACTGGCACACACGCGCAGAGTGTCTGGTTCTAGAAATGTGGTGACCCTAGCCCAGCACGTCCGCGAAGTGGTCCAGGGAAATCAGTTTATTTGCCGAAACGGTCGTATGCTCCGAGGCCCATTTAGTGCCCTGTGCCGATACCAAATTCTGGCCACCAGTTTGCAGGCGATGGAAGGCAAACGAAACTGTAGAAACTGACAGATGTGAGTCGAGAGTCTTGCGCCTAACCTGGTGAGGATGAGGTTTTCGGCCAAAGAGCTCATCTACGCAGTGCTCCTCTTTGGCGGATACCTCGCCGCCGGAATCTGCCACGCGCAAGACTTGGCTCCTCGCGCCTACGTCATCACACCTATCCATTCGAACGCGATCATTTTGGCGTATTCCTTTTACGACGGAAACATTGAGTTCGACGGAACAGTTCCAATCACAGGCGCTACGGCGAAGACCAGCGTTGCCATTTTCAGCTACTACCACTCGCTAAGCTTTTTCGGTCGCTCGGCAAATTTCGCGGCAGCATTGCCCTATGGGGTTGGGCATTTTCGGGGGCAAGTAATTGGCGCTGAGGCGCATGCGTACCGCTCGGGTCTGCTGCCTATCGGCTTCAGATTCTCTGTCAATCTCATCGGGGGCCCAGCGATGAGTGTCAACGATTTCATGAAATGGCGACAAAAGACAATCTTGGGCATCAGCTTCAAGCTGGTCCCACCAACAGGTCAATACGACCCAACCAAGCTGATCAACTACGGATCGAATCGCTGGGCCTTCAAACCTGAACTCGGTTATTCCCGGCGGTGGGGCCACTGGATGCTTGACGCATACGGGGGAGCCTGGTTCTTTACTACAAACCCCGAATTCTTCTCGCACAATCAATTCAATCCCGGGACGATTACGCAATCGCAGACTCCCGCGGGTTCCTTCGAAGGGCACCTGAGCTATGATTTTAAGCCTCGGCTTTGGGTCTCAATCGATGGTGATTTTTGGTTCGGCGGCACTACAAGCCTGAATGGAGTACAAAACCCAGGCACGGTCCAGAGGAACTCCCGTCTCGGATTGACAGGCTCAATTCCTTTGACCGGTCATCAATCGCTGAAACTTAGTTATAACAATGGCGCCTACATCCGATACGGGGGCAATTACCAAAACATTTACGTTGGTTGGCAATACGCTTGGGTAGGCAAGCCCAATTAGTTTCCAATAGAAAATGTCGGGATGAGCTCCAATCCCATGAACCGTCAACAGTCTGCTGGCATCTTGCAGTTATCGCGGCCAGTGCCGTACTCGCGCCATTACGACATGAGAGAGACGATGATCGTGCCCCAAGTAGTCAGTAAAATATGACCGAACGCGACTGTGTACGAATAACCGAGCGTGGCCACCGAACTGTCTGACTTCTCCTGCACGGCGGCGGCGCCTGCGATCATGGTTTGAGCGCCAGCGAGTCCTCCGAGCAGGAGTACCGGGTTCACCTTCAGCACATAACGCCCGAAGAAGAGACCCGCTATGAGAGGCGCGAGAGTTACGACAATACCGCCCAGAAAGAGCACATAACCATATTCTTTAACCGCGTTTAGGAAGATTGGGCCTGCCTTGAGCCCGATCATCGCGACAAAGGCTGCTAAGCCAATTGCTCTCATGAACAGAATAGCAGCATCTGGGATTCTCGCGAACCAGGGCCGCACCGAGCGCAACCATCCGACGACGACTCCAGCCAGTAACGTGCCAATGCTGGTGCCTAAGTTTATCCTGAGATGACCAACGGGTATTGTGATGGCAGCACCGAGCAAGACGCCGAGGGATACGGCTATGCCAAGCACCGTAAGGTCGCTTTCTTCGATTGGGCGGATGATCCTGCCGATCGTTGGAGCTAGTTTCTCGACGGCCGCCGCGGAACCGGTCACGTGCAGGGTGTCCCCCCGCTGAACGATCGTTTGCGTCCCGATCGGTAGCGAGTGGCCGCCGCGGGTAATACCTCGCAATAGAACACCGCGCACTTGATCGTTGCTATTGGCGATTTCCTGGAGGGTCTTTCCAGCAATCCTCTTACTTGTAACATACACATCGAACGACGCGACTGGAATTTCCAACAGTTCCGAATCGGCAACCTCACTCGAGGAGGCGCCAAGCACATTGACCATTATCTCTGTGCGCCCCAGTACAGCAAGTGTATCGCCTACCTCAAGGACCGTCGTGCCGACCGGCGAGAAAATGTCCCCTCTTCGCCGGATCCGTTCCACAAAAAGACGGGCGCCGGGCACAGCTTTCTCGGCATCGGCTACTGTCTTCCCAGCCACTGGCGCGTTTTTAGGAATTGTATAAGCACGAAAACCGATGGGTTGCCACGCGGAATAGACTCCAAGCTTTGAGCGCTTGATTCCAAGCGTTTCTTCTACTTTTTTCGATTCGCTGCGCAAGTCGATGCGAAGGAGCTTTGGCCCAAGGCTGCTACACACCCAAATCACTCCCAGAGTCCCGAAGATATAACAAATCGCATCCGCAACGGCGATGTGTCCGATCAATTGCTGCTTTTGCTCATCAGGCAAAGACAAGCCCCGTATGGCTTCGCTTGCCGTGCCGATCACGGGTGATTCAGTCAAAGATCCCGAAAGCAATCCGGCGGAATATCCCGGGTCGAGGCCCAGGAAGCGAGCCACTCCGTACGCCGCGAATAGGCCAACAACTGGGACGAAAACGCCAAGCAGAACCCATCGCCAACCGTCTCCCTTCAGGTTTTGAAAAAAGCTAGGGCCAACTGAGTAACCTATTCCGAAAAGAAATAGCAGGAAAACAATCGCTTTTGCTTGGTCGGACACCGGCACGTGGAAGAAATTCCCGATAACGATGCCACCCAACAAAGAGCCCGTCACAACGCCGGCTCCGACGCCGTGAAATTTGACTCGCCCGATGATGTATCCGATGCCAACTGCAAGATAAACGGCCATTTCAGGATATCGTGCGAATACTTTTGCAAGCCACTCCATTCGAGCATCTCCTCAGTACCGACTAAGAGGATCGGCGGATCGAAAGTGCCCGGGAAGTTCATGGCACAGCAGCAGCGAGTGGCCGCCTCGGTGCCCCTAGGAGCGCCACGGAGAGCTATCGTGCGGCCGCACGTTCAGTTTTTTCTACGTGCTTCGAGGCCTCGTATGCATCCCGATAACCGCGCGCGATCGACCGGACCCCGCGTCCGATCTCCTCGTACACGTGATCATCCAGATTGGCGAGGGACACGCGGAGAGACCAGTCTGGTGCGTCGAAGCCACCACCGTTCAGCAGCACGATCCCGTGGTCCTCGGCTAAACGGAAAGCGAGGTCGAGTGGGTGCACATGTTTCTTGAGGTACTCGACCGCTTCCTGGCCGATGTTCTTGCGGGCCCAAAACTCAAAATCAATCAAACCGTAATAGGCGTCGTACATCGGGTTCGGTGAAACCTCGATCCCCAGTCCATCGATCATGGCCATCGCGCGGCGATGCAAGATTTCCATGCATGCCTGCTGATACAACTTGGCGCCGTCCATCATCTCCGCGATGGAAAACAGAGTCATCATCACCTGCTGGGGTAGCGAGAGCCCGGAGGTGTGATTCAGAGCCACGTCGCGGCTGTCCGCAACGATGCGGTCAATAAATTTGATTTTACGCGGCACGAGAGTCAGTGGACCGTATCGTTTGTCCAGCGCCTTCAGATCGGTATCAGGAAGCTTCGCGATCATCTTGTCGAAGATATTGTCTTCGTGGACGGCGATGACTCCAAGCCGCCAGCCGGTACCGCCGAAATATTTCGAGTAGGAGTACACGCCGATCGTGTTCTGCGGCAACTCTCCGAGCAGTGATCGAAAGTCATGGACAAAGGTCCCGTACACATCATCGGTAAGGAGCATGAGATCGGGCCGTTTCGTCCGCACCAAATCCGCGAGCTTGCCGATCACTTCCTTGCTGACCGCCATTCCCGACGGATTGCCAGGATTGACGAGGAAGAACCCTTTGATTTTGGGATCTTCAAGCTTCTTGAGCTCTGCATCCGTGAACTGAAAACGATTTTCCTGGGGGGCGTAAATATTCACGACATTCAGCGCGTAGTCCTCGAGGTGGGGCATTTCGATGTAGGGCGTGAAGATAGGAGCGCCCAGAGCGATTGTGTCCCCTGGGCAGAGAAGACGATTGACCTTTAGTGATTTGAAGATGTAACACATGGCGGCCGTGCCGCCTTCAACGGCATAGAGATCGAATTTGCCGGCTGGCCTCGGACTCCCGCAAACCGCCCACATCAGGAACTCGTGCACGATGCGCTCGTTGTGCACGAGCATACGATCCGGAACCGGGTAATTATCGCCGATGATCGAGTCCACGAGTTCGTGGACGAATGAGTCGGGCTCGAACCCGAATTTCTTTACAGCAAAAGGCACCATGACCGAAAGGAAGGACGCGCCCGGCACATCGGCATGCTTGGCAAGCCACGCCTCGAGACGGCTCGCGATGCCTCGCGGTTGCGGCATTCCGCCTAGACCGGCAGGATGTTCCATCACTCGCTTACTCTCGGTCACGGCGAATTGGCCCAATAGAAAATAGCCTTCGCGCGGAGTTGTGGCGACCCAGTTGGGGTTACCGCGGCCGGCGTTGAGAAATGCCGATTGCGTTGTTCGCGACGATTTCTTGGCCAGCTTGATCAGTTCGTCCTTGATCTCGAATGGGCTAAGTTTCTCGAAATTACGTAGTTCCAGCACGTCCATAGTTTTCTCCCTTGGCAAGGAAAATTATTTTGACAGCATCAAAATGAGGACCATCCCCCACAGGGTGAGCAATGTATTGCCGACGGCGTAGGTGACCGTGTAACCCAGCGCGGGAATCTGGCTTTTGCCTATATCGCAGACCAAGCCAAGCGAAGCCGTCGTCGTGCGCGATCCGGAAACGATGCCGAACAGAAGGGCGTCGTGGAAGCAGAAGATGTATTTGCCAACGTACATGCCGAGGATTAGAGGCACCGTGGTTGCCAGCGCTCCCCAAAGGAACAGGCTGATGCCCTGTGTTCGAAGGCCATTCACGAAGCCGGGGCCTGCGGAGATGCCAACGATTGCGATAAAAATGTTGAGGCCGACCGAATTCATGAACCAGACGGTCGGCGAGGGAATGTAACCGAAGCTGGGCCGCACCGAGCGCAACCAACCGAGCACAATCCCGGCGATGAGTGCGCCGCCAGCCGTCGACAACGTCAGTGGCACGCCGCGCACTTTCCAGACGAGCGCACCCACAAGCGCACCCAGCACAATGCCGCCGCCGATGAACGCAACGTCGGCGACATCGGTGCGGCGATCCACGATGCCTAACATTTTGGCGGCGACGGCAGCATCTTGCGTGCGGCCTGCTAGCGTAAGGATGTCGCCGCGGTATATCTTCGTACTCGGCATGATAGGAATGGACGTCGCGGTCGCACCCCGCGTGATTTTCCGCAGGAAGACGCCGCGCGCGCTTGGTCGCTGCGCCAGTTCAGCCAGTGTCTTGCCATCAACCTCTTTGTTGGTTACATAAGCGTCCAAGCCTTCTACTGGGACGCTTAACAGTTCCGGATCGTCTACTTCCCTCGGCCCATCACCGCCGACACTTGTGATCGTTTCACGACCACTTGCCGCGGCCGCCACCCTCACGCGCTCGCCGATAATGTTCACGAGCGTTTCGCGAGCACCCGCCACCGCCACGACGTCTCCTTCGCGCAATACCGTGTCCGCGGTTGCCTCCTCGATGACCCCGTTGCGACGTAGGCGCATGACGAAGACACGTGCTTCGGGAACAAGCGCCTCGGCCTCGGACGCCCTGAGACCGACAACCCTGGCGCCAGGTGGCACACGAAACGCACGCATTTCCCAGCGGTGCCAAGCGGTTCCTGCTCCGCCAAACTCTCTGCTTCCCCCTTGCTTTGCCTCGTAGTCCTTGCAGGCGGCAGCGAGATCAATGCGAAGCAGCGCCGGGCCGATCAGGGCGATTACGATTGCTGAACCGACCGTTCCAAATATGTAGGTAACCGCGTAGGCGATCGGCATCGAATCGAGCAGGCGCTTGGCTTCATCAGCAGCAAGCCCGAGCCGATTAATGGCGTCGGTCGAGAGGCCCATCGCGGCGGAGATCGTCTGCGACCCCGAGTAAAACCCCGCTGCGTAGCCAACGTCATAGCCGACAAGCTTGACGATCACAACTGGTGCTACCAAGCAGAAGGCACATTGGACCACCGAAAAAAGAGCTTGCGGCAGGCCATCTTTTGCAACACCACGAACGAATTGGGGCCCGACGCCGTACCCGACGGCGAAAAGGAACAGAAGGAAAGCTGTGGCTTTGAGCGGTGGCGAGATGGTGATGCCAATTTGCCCGATCAGGACACCTGCAAGCAATGTCGCGGTGACAGAGCCGAGGCCGATACCGCGAAACGTGAACTTGCCGAAGTAGTAGCCGAGGCCGAGCGTCAAAAAGATGGCGACCTCAGGGTACTGCCGCAGTGTCGCAGCGAACCAGGCGAATATGCCCATAACCTACCTCCCTGTGACGGTCCGCTGACGCCCAGAGCTCAGCGAGGTCAACGTTGCAGGCATTCCAAAAACAACCATAAAGTCGACAAAGGCTTGCGTCGCCTGTCAGACCTGACAGGCCTTGCTGTGCAGAATGCAGGGACAACTTGAGGACTCGATGCTAGGTACTCGAGAGCTTCTCGACCGCACGCATAGTCCACTGACGAAAGCACGAGGTATGGGCTGCCTCCCAGGAATGTGTGGAACCGTTATCGAGTGCGCCCAAACCGGTCGTGCTGGGCAGCCGTGCGTTCCCAGTTAGCTGGCTCCCGTCGCCCGGCCTTGCTCCTGTCTCATCTTCTCCGTCGGCCGTCGAGCAATCATGCTAGGCGTCTTGACTGGCTGAAAAAACACGGGATTTAAGAGCTTTAATCCACGTGCTGCGTTGAATCCGTGGATTTCCTTTACATCCAATTTGCGCATGAATTCAACCGTTTGCGCGTTGATTACTTGTCCAGGAACCATGATCGGGAATCCCGGCGGGTAGGGAATTACAAAGTTCGCCGAAACCAATTCGGGTCCTTCCTTTAGGCGCTTATCTATCTCGGGACTGGACAACTTCACGTGTTCACATCGCTCCTCGCGGTACCCGCCAAAAAATGCGGAGCGCACGTCGCCTTCATTGGTTGCGCTCGAAGGATCTTCCCGGAATGTGCTGAAAAAGCTGCTGAAGTTTGGAAGTTCCGGCACATCTGTCATGAGGGACGTCACCCGGGCCGCGAAAGCCAGCCGGGCCACGCTGCCACCTTCCGCCAGCTGTTCCTCGATTTTCTGTGATATCTCAACAAGGACTTTAATTAGCTGAGCGATATCGCTCCGGGTGTTATTTATATTGGTCTGGAGCAACACACTGTTACGCGACGTCTTGTTTAGCTGAATATCGTAGTCGGCAGCGAGCATGCTCTTAAACTGCGTGCCGTCGAAACCGGCCGAGCCGCAGACTAGTGTCAGCCGTGTCACGTCAAGGGCGAATTCGTCTTCCCTCAGAGCCTTCACTGCCGTTCCCCAGTCCACGCCTGGCGTTAGGTAATCCACAAATCCCGAATTGCGGAATGCGGCTGGAATCATTTGATCCGCACCGAGGACGCGGAAGTACTTAGAAATAAGCGGATGCGAGTTCACTTCCCGACGCACGTCCAGCGCCAACTGGATGGCTCGGTTTACCAACTCATAGCCCTCAAGCTCCATCTGGCGCCGAGCAACATCGATCGACGCGATGATCTGGAGGTTGGGGGACGTCGAGGCATGGGTGAAAATAGCCTCGTGAAACTGTTCTTCGACGCTGTGATAATCCGGATCTTTAACGAGCACCATCGACCCTTGACGCAAACAGGACATGGACTTGTGCGTCGAATTCGTTTGGTAGACTCGTAGTCTCACCTTGTCTGGGTTTGCAATGAGGCGGGTTTCAAGGAGACTCTCGTCGCCCGGATTGAGATCGGCGCCAAGCTTTTTCTCTTGTTCCTTGTAGGCGGCACGGTAAGCGCGATCCTTGAATTTGCGCTCCAAGATCGCTGCTGCTCCCATTGCTGTGCGTCCGCGATAAAACGGGCTCCACCTTGCGAAGCCAAACCAAGCTTCGTCCCAAAGGAAAATGAGATCGGGCTTAATCGCTAGGCATTCCTCCATTACACGTTCAACGTTGTAAATATGTCCGTCAAACGTGCAGTTCGTGAGTACCAGGAGCCGAGCTCGATCAAGTCGCTCTTCTGCTTTCAGGTCGAGGAGGGCTTTCTTGATGGCGCGAAGAGGCACTGCTCCGTACATCGAGTACTGGGTAAGAGGGTAAGCTTCCACGTAGAGCGGAAAGGCGCCGGCGAGCACGGCGCCATAATGGTGCGATTTGTGACAGTTCCGGTCGACCAACATAATGTCTCCCGGAGCCAACAAGGCTTGCTCGACCATCTTGTTCGACGTCGAGGTGCCGTTGGTTACAAAGAAACAATGATCCGCTCCAAATGCGCGCGCAGCCTTCTCCTGTGCGAGCTTAATATTTCCGGTCGGCTCCAGTAAGCTATCGAGACCTCCGGTAGTTGCAGAAGATTCTGCTAGAAAGAGATTCAAACCATAAAATTGACCCATGTCGCGGATCCAATTTGACTTGAAGATGGATTTGCCCCTCGCGATGGGCAAGGCATGGAACGTGCCGATCGGGCGTTGAGCATATTTCTGCAGGTTGTCGAAATACGGAGTGTCAAACCGGTCTTTTATTCCATCGAGGATACTCAAGTGCAATTCAAGAGGTTCTTCGACTTGATAGAAGACGCGCCGGATGCACGCAGCGTCCATATCGCCGGCAATCTTCTCGACTTCGCGATCACTAAGGAAGTAAATGTCGAGTTCGGGGCGCAATTGCTTCAAACCCCGTGCGAGCGCCAAGCCGTACTTTTCTGAATTCGCATCGATACCGCTCGCAGCCAGATTTGTGGCCAGAAACTCCCTTAAAATTGGGTTGTTTTGTCTCGAACCGAACGGAATACCATCATAGATGATCACCGCTTCGATACTGCCATTCAGGATCGTTCCGAGGACGGCATCCTCAAAATTACCCACTAGTATCGGCTCGTAAATGAATTTGTCTTGCGGCCGCCGCAATTTTCGCAACTCCTGAGCCAATTCCGGCCACAGTTCTTCACGCGCTGGACTGACCACTAAGACCTCGAAATAAGGACGATGTGGTGTCGTTTCTTCGCCGGCTCCGGGAACGCGATCAGCGAAACTAATTGGGGATTGATCCTCGCTTTCCCAATCGGTTGGATTGGAGCGATAGGAATGTGTAAGGAGCGCCGCGCTAATAGATTGAACCAAACGAACGGTTCCCATGGCGTCGCCCGAGGCGATGCGCGCCTCGAGAGTTCTTAATTGTCGCTGGCCCGGATAGGCAAAGAAATGTTCCCATTGGCACAATTCTTGAAACAAGGTTGATACAGCTGCTTGGCGGTCTTTAGCGTCCGGCTTTGGTTGGCTGGGTGCACGCTCCCAAGCGCGTGACGCTTGCAGCAACGAGCGCCATCGATCAAACCGCGCTTCAGCACCGGTGAAAAACCGGTCAGTTCGAACAGCCTGAGTTTTCGTCGCGCTGCTCATCACGACCTCCTGGCCATTGGGAAATTTCAGTCCGCGCCACAGCCGGTCCCGCTCGCTTGGAGCGTCGTCGGTCGAAACAAGGCCACCATTCGGGACTGCACGCTATCAACTGTCTTGCTTGTTCTTCGACCGGTTCTAGGGATGGTGAGAAGAGCCTCTCCACAATCGCGTTGATTGCCGAACCTTGCGATTTGGTGACATTCGCAGAACCCGCAGAGTCTCTTCACAAATTTCTCTAGCGGAGGGTAAGCGGCCCATTCCCGAACGGAAACTGTCAAAAATAGCAGACCGAGCGGACCTTGTGGTCATCAAACCAAGCAGCGCCGCTCGATCCGGGCAGTGTTGGCATTGTGACACCTGACCCGCCTTGCCTGGTTCTTTTGACAGTTTTGCCTATCGGTTGTCTGGCCCAACATTTGGGGAATGTTGGGAAATCCAAGGCTCAGAACGGAGAAGGCCCCACGCGAACCGAGTCCTCAAGGCACACCTCTTTACCTTTTCTCCGACGTTCCTGGCCGATCAAGGGGACGAAGAGCAAGGGAATGCAACGAGCTGACAGGAATTGAGGTGTCCATTTCCTGAAGGTTTTTTGCTCGCGGCGTTCAATGGCCTATCTCGGCGTTTGATAGCCAGGAGTTCCAGCAGGACTTGAGTTGTCACAAATAAAACTACAGATCAAGGAGCAAAGGACAATGAAAATCAGGGGTGCAATAGTTGTGCTGGGAGTGGTCTTGCTTTTTGCTGTCGGAGCTTTCGCGCAGGACTATGCCAAGGTTGAAATTCCCATCGGCTATTCCTATATGCGCTTCAATCCGGAAAATTCTAATGTCGTTCCCGGGTTTTCCCTCAACGGCGGCGGTGGTGGCGCCGCCTTATACTTCAACCACATTATCGGAATCCAGATGGACTTGAAGGGGTACGCGAGTACCGTACAGCACTATACTTTCCCAGTGGGTACTCCAGCGTGTCCGCAGGGTTGCAACATCACGGCCGACGCTAACCTGTTTACTTATAACTTCGGACCGATCATCAAGCCCTATCGGACCACGCACTTCGAGCCATTTATCGAAGGCATGTTTGGCGGTGCGCACTCCAACACCTACGGGAATATTATCAAGGCTTGCCAGGCCGCTTGCACGACCTCGGCGGCGCCAAACAATAATGCCTGGGATTTCGCTATTGGCGGCGGACTTGACATTCCCCTCAGCAAATCGATTGCCTTCCGACCAGCGGAGTTCAATTTTGTGCTGACACGCTTCAACAATATCTTGGTATCAAATCACATGAACCAAAGTAATTTCCGATTCGGAGCTGGCCTGGTTTTCATGTTCGGTCGTTAAGACGATTGAATAATCGTCGATTGACCTACGAACCAGAAGGAGCTGCGAAGGAGCTGGCGGTCATCAAGTCCGACGTTCCCTTCGCAGTCTTTCTTTTGGCCGATGCTACCTGGTCAAAACTCAGTGCCGTTTGCGGAAAGCAGAATCCTCCTTTGTTAGCTGTTAGTTCTGACAGTTTAGCTTTCACGAAAGAAGAAGTATCCTTTCATTACGTTAGATCAGGGAGATCAGTTTGACGGCTACCTACCCCAGAGTCAGGACATGTGATGTCTTGGTTCACTGCCGTCCAAACTGGCCCTCTGACACCAGGAACCCTCCTCCGAAAAAGAAAACACCTCCCGTTCGGCGTTCCTAGTCACACCACAACTACGGCCCACCCTGCACTAACCCCAGGGTGGGCCGTCTCCTCCAGAGCTAAGCGCACGACCTTCAAGGGAGAGTCCGCGATGAGCCAGGGGAGGGAAGGTGAGCAACACCTCCGCAGCGGCTGTCATTTTTGACAGGCGCAGCGGTCGAGTCCAAAGGTTAGAAACCATCTCGGTGCTAACCACCACCAGCGAATTGTGCCGCTAGGTTCGCTCTTCCCAAGAAAAACAGATAGCAGACCACGGAGGACTGTCTAAGTGAGATACGTTCCAGAGTCCAGAAATCACATGTTTCTCGCCCACTGGGTAGTTGGACTACTTCTGGGTTTAGTTCTCTCGATGTTTGCATCCCCGATCTGGCCTCAACAGCGCGACATGTCCGATATGGATGGGATGCCAGGAATGAACCATGGCGACATGACATCCGTCGGCCACGAATACCCGGTAAGAACGGCTCCACCTTCAGCAGATACTCAAGAAAGTGAATTCAATCACCATTTGGCGGGGCTCATACTATTTCTTGCAGGGCTAATTCTTCTAGCCGAAGAACGTCTCACACACCTCTGGCCACCGTCCCGTTACCTCTGGCCGATGTGTTTCCTGGCAGCCGGCCTTTTTGTCTTGGTCTTTAGCGATGCAGAGATTTGGCCCTTGGGCCCGGAGACTCCATGGTACGCCCTCTCTCACAGTGTTGAGGACCTCCAACACAAGAGCTTTGCAATTATTCTCCTTGGCCTTGGGTACGTCGAGCTCGAACGAGCTCGAGGGCGGTTCAAGGAAGTCTGGTCCGCCTTGTTCTTCCCGATTGTGGGCATCGCCGGGGCAATCTTGTTGCTGTTTCACGTCCATGGCGGCGACATGAGCGCGCCCAACGCCATGGCAGCCATGGAACACATTGAGTCGCAACACCGATGGTTCGCGGCGGCAGGCCTAGGAATCGCGGTAACGAAGGGGCTGGCCGAAATACCTCAAAGATGGCAAATAGCATTCAAGAGAATGTGGCCAGCACTTTTGACGGTTCTCGGAATCCTTCTTATGGCCTACACCGAATAGTGCGTTCCTACGTAGTTACAAATTCCAGAGTTAGCTTTCATCGGCTTTTCGCGATCCTTCTAAATACCCGAGGACCACCGGCGGTAAAGGTTCAAAAAATCGGTCGTCGACTCGACGCTCTTTTGCGTCGCCACTTTTCGGGCGATCGCGCGCTTGATTCCTCCAAAGTCAGGAAGTCGCGAATCGTTCATCTCGATCAAGAAGAACCCAGGTTTTCGGGGATCCCCGCTATCCGGCACACAGTAAAACATCTGAAGGGCCAGGCGGATGTAGCGGCTCGCATACAGTTGCTTGTTGGCCACGACGAACTTGGCGGGCCCGGCGCCACCGGGAAATAACGACAAATGGTTGACGCGAATCGTTGGCCCCTGCCCAAAATCAATGTCTTCCCAGTAGAAAATGTCGGACGCACTTTCAAGCTTCCCTTGGGGATAATCGATTACATGCCGATAGATTCCACCTGATTTGTCTCTCGGTAGGTAATACGAACTGTCTACCATCTCTCCTGTGAAGGCGCTATAGATGTCTAATGGCTTCACCCGGTCGCGATAACTTCCAAGCGCCTTCAGACCTCCCTCAAGGTATTTAGTCATCGCTTGGCAAGCCCGAAACTGCAATAGTTTGTTTGCCTGGTTGTACTTGTCTTTCGAGCTCCAGTCTATCTGCTTATGGAAGCTTTCAGGATCGAATACCTGAAGATCGCAATCACCCGGCTTGCAATCCTCCAGGTCGTCAATGTCCTTACGATCGAACTTGAGCCTTTCGAAATCCCCAATCTTGGGTGGAGTTCCTCCGGCGCTGAACTCTTGCAGGTCAAGATATACCTTATTTTCCTTCAGTCTTTTCACGTCGCGAACAACCTGATCAAATTGCATGATCGGTGCATCCACGTAGACCGCGCCAAACACGAGTATCCCGTATTTCTTGTCGCCCGAATCCAGGACCTTTGTTATCACCTGACCTTGTTCTATTTTGTGAATCTCAGGATCTGACAAGTTGATACGCTCCTTGAAGAATGTGTACGGTTGCCGCTGGGCAACGGCTAAGCCTGCGGAAAGCGCCGGCCAAGTGAAAAGAATGACTGCGGAAAGAAATGTGTGGCGCACTGGAGTAGCCCTCCACTCAATTTGCGAAATTCACTTCAGGTAGATCTTCGGTTGCGATGCAACAATGCGCCCGCCATCGGCAGCAACTCTTAGGTAGCTCCGACGCAACGCGCGATCGGGCGGGCTGACAGAATTGATAGAATCCAACCAGCTATTTCCCCTCGCATCTGCTAGTTCTGACAGGTTCTTGCTTGCTGGCGCGCCAGCATAATCGAGCGTGGCGGTACCGTGAAGAGATGGCCGGCGTATGTGTGGAGGCTATGGCACGGGCTTTCCTCTGCGCGACACCGAGCCTTCGGCAGGAGTGTTGGTGCGTCTCTGGGGTGTGCGATGAAAGGAAAGCAACTGACCTTTGCGGCTTTTCTACTCGCGAGTATCACGCTATGGGGAACTGGATGCGGAAGTTCAAGTCTGCCGGTGGCAGGTCCCCCGACGGTAGAAGTGGTCGAGGCCGTCCAGAAGGATGTGCCCATCACAAAAGACTGGGTGGCCACGCTGGATGGCTACGTCAACGCACAAGTTCGCGCTCAAGTCACGGGGCTTCTGCTCAAACAGAACTATATAAACGGCTCTTACGTTAAGCGAGATGCACCCCTCTTCGAGATCGACCCGAGGCCGTTCCAGGCCGCACTCGACCAGGCAAACGGAAACCTGGCGCAAGCCGAGGCCGATCTTCAGCGCGCAGAGGCACAGCTTGGGAAGACAGAGTTGGACGTTGCTCGTTATACACCGCTTGCCAAGCAGAGCGCCATTAGCCAACAGGAGCTTGACGATGCCGTCCAATCTAATCTTGCGGCAAAGGCTCAGGTGGAACAGGCTAAAGCTGCAATAGAATCTGCTCGCGCGGCGGTCGACGCCGCGAAATTGAATCTCAGCTTTACCCGAATCATCTCGCCAATCGACGGGGTCGCGGCTATCGCAACAGCTCAAGTCGGCGACTTCGTCGGTCCCCAAGCCGCGGCTCTCACGACAGTGTCGACGCTCGATCCGATCCTCGCGATCATTACGCCCAGTGAGCAGGAGTACCTTGCGGTCATGAACAAAGGCGCGAACGATCGAATCAAGGAAGACGCCTTGCTTCGGAACCTGGAATGGCAGTTGAAACTTGCCGACGGAACTATTTTTCCTTACAAGGGGCGGTTTTACGCCATCGATCGCCAAGTGGATGTGAAAACAGGAGCGATTCAAGTCAAAATTCAGTTTCGAAACCCAGCCAATGTTCTTCGCCCTGGAGGCTTCGGCACTGTAAGCACCGTCACTAGAATCCAGCGTGGGGCACTCCTCGTGCCGCAACGGGCGGTGAATGAACTACAGGGCGGCTACCTCGTCGCCGTCGTCGGCCACGACAATAAGGCGGGTATCAGATCAGTACGAATGGGCCCGAAGGTTGGTACGTGGTGGATTGTTGACGAAGGACTCAAACCCGGCGAACGCGTGGTAGCTGAAGGCATGCAACAGGTACAAGACGGTGCTCCAGTAAGCCCGAAGCCCTTCCAAGAAAGCTTTCCTGTAGCACAAACCTTCGGCGAAACAAAAGGCAACTGAACGGCTATCGACCATGGCCAAATTCTTTATCAACCACCCCGTGATGTCCATGGTGATTTCCATCGTCATGGTTATTGTGGGCATAGTTGCGATGTTGAGTTTGCCCAGCGCCTTGTTTCCGGATATAGCCGACCCTCAAATCCAGGTCACAGCAATGTACCCAGGTGCTGATGCAGTCACGCTGGATCAATCGGTTGCCACGCCAATCGAACAACAAATGAGCGGCGTGGACAACATGGAATACATGTTTTCTGTTAACCCGAATAACGGCGGGACGAAATTGACAGTAGACTTCAATATCAAAACGGACCCGAATACCGACCTGATCCTCACGCAGATGCGTCAATCGCAGGCGGCCTCGCAATTGCCTGCCGAAGTGAACGCCCAGGGTGTAATCGTTCAGAAATCGACGATGGCTCCACTGATGCTGTTCGATTTGTATGCTCCCGACGGCAGATACGACGCTCGGTTCCTTGCCAACTACGCTTATATCAATCTACTCAGCCCCCTCACGCGTTCCTACGGCATCGCGAGCGTCACAATTTTTGGCGCCGGCCAATACGCCATGCGGTTCTGGGTTAACCCGGACCAACTATCAAAGCTGCAGATCACCGTTCCCGAAATCGTCAGCGCAATCAAAGCGCAAAATAACGTCAACCCATCGGGACAGATCGGCGGCGAGCCGGTGCCTCAGGGACAGGAATTCACGTTTGCCGTGATCGCTCAGGGTCGCTTGGTTACGGAAGACGAATTCGGCCAAATCGTGGTGCGCGCCAATCCGGACGGCTCCATCGTTAGGTTGAAAGACGTGGCGCGGATTGAGCTGGGCACTCAGGTATACAACATGGAAGGCCGGCTAGACGGAAAGCCTTCTGCTGTGGTGGCGATTTATCAGCTTCCTGGCTCCAATTCCATCAAGGCCGCCCAGGGCGCTAAGGATCTAGTGGCGCAAGCAAAGAAGCGCTTTCCACCTGGCCTTGATTATGCCGTCGCCCTCGATACGACTCTCCCCATCACAGAAGGCATAAGCGAAATCGTTCACACACTTGTCGAAGCAATTGTTCTCGTCATTATTGTTGTTTATCTCTTCTTGCAGGGCTGGCGCGCCACCGTGATCCCATTGCTGGCGGTGCCAGTTTCGCTGATCGGGACATTCGCAGTTTTTCCATTGCTCGGTTTTTCCATCAACACGCTCTCACTTTTCGGGTTGGTCTTAGCCATTGGCTTGGTGGTGGACGACGCAATTGTCGTAGTTGAGGCCATCGAGCATCACATCGAACACGGACTTTCTCCGAAAGATGCCGCATTCAAGGCCATGGAGGAAGTGTCCGGTCCCGTAGTTGGCATTGCGGTTGTTCTGTCAGCGGTTTTTATTCCCACGGCTTTTATTCCAGGTATTACCGGCCGCCTCTACCAGCAGTTTGCTGTAACCATCGCCGTGTCCGTCATCATTTCAGCTTTTAATGCCCTCACGCTTAGCCCCGCTCTCGGTGCTCTATTACTCCGGCCAAAGAAACAGGCCCGAGGGCCATTAGGAAAATTCTTTGGTTGGTTCAATCGTTGGTTTAACCGTGCGACTGACGGATATGTTAATTGGTGTGGGGTGCTGATTCGGAGAGTGGGGTTCACTGTGGTGGCGCTTCTTGGTTTCACAGTTCTCGCAGGATTTTTTGGAAGGAAGCTGCCAAAGAGCTTCCTGCCGGAAGAAGACCAGGGCTATGTATTTTCAGCGCTGCAATTACCGGATGCCTCTTCATTGCAGCGGACCAGTATGGCCGCTAAGAAAGTCGAAGAAATTCTGCTTAAATCGCCAGGCGTTGATCACGTTACGACTGTGATTGGTTTCAATATGCTCAGCGGCGTGCAGAATACCTATAGCAGCTTCTTCTGGGTGACACTAAAGGAGTGGAAAGAACGCAAGACGCCCGAAGAGCAGTATTGGCCCATCAAAATTCATCTGAATGAAGCTTTCCGCGAGGTTTCGCAGGGCACTACACTTGCGTTTCCACCTCCATCCATTCCTGGAATAGGCGCTTCCGGCGGTGCGACTTTCGTTCTTGAAGACCGATCCGCTAGAGGCTTGGAATTCCTGAGGGAGAATCAGGAGAAGTTCATGGCTGCGGCGAAAAAGCGCCCTGAGTTTAGCGCCATCTTCACCACAGCCTTGCCTACCGTCCCTCAACTCTCCGTAAAAGTGGATCGCGACAAGGTATTGAAGCAAGGCGTGTCACTCAGCGACGTCTACCAGACTTTGCAGGCCTTCATGGGCGGTGCATTCGTCAACTTCTTTAATCGCTTCGGACGGACCTGGCAGGTATACGTTCAGGCCGAAGGTGACTTTCGAACGCAGGCGGAGAATGTGGGGCGCTTCTATGTGCGCAATAACTCCGGCCAAATGGTCCCGCTATCGGCGGTGACGTCGATCGAACCCCGGCTTGGGCCTGAGTTCACGATGCACTACAACTTATATCCGTGCGTTCAGATCAACGGGATCACCAAGCCCGGTTACAGTTCAGAACAGGCCATGAGAGCGTTGGAAGAAGTCTATGCCCAGACGATGCCACCGGGGATGGGCTTCGACTATATGAGCATGTCTTATCAAGAACAAAAAGCGCAGCAAGGCGTCCCACCGGCTGTGATCTTCGGATTTTCCGTCCTTTTCGTTTTCCTGGTTCTCGCTGCGCTATACGAAAGCTGGACGCTCCCTTTCAGCGTGCTATTAAGCACACCTGTCGCCGTCTTTGGGGCATTTAGCGTCCTTTTCGCGCGCCGGATTGTTGGCCTCACGGTCTTTCATGAATACACAAGTTTGGGGCTGGAGAACAACGTTTATGCACAGATCGGCCTTGTCATGCTGATCGGTCTCGCTGCGAAAAACGCCATTCTGATCGTGGAGTTCGCCAAACTGGAATTCGAAAAGGGCAAGCCTCTGGTAGAAGCGGCCCTCGAAGGCGCCAAACTGCGCCTCCGCCCTATACTGATGACCTCGTTTGCATTCATTTTGGGTTGTGTTCCGCTCTGGAGAGCGACCGGTTCTGGCGCAGTTTCGCGCCAAGTGATGGGCACGGCGGTCATCGGTGGAATGACGGCCGCAAGCGCGATCGCTATTTTTATCATCCCCGCGTTGTTCTATTTGGTTGAGAAGCTTAGCGGTGCGAAACACCAGGCCGCGACTTTACCGATCTCCCCCACGCCGTTACCGGGAGCATCGAGCGCTGGAGGCGATGACTAGCGTCCGGAACTCGAAGCAAATTCATAGGAAGACGACAAATGCATGCCAGAAATCACAGACCGGCTTCTGAGGCTCAGTCCAAGGACCGCAATTTAGTTGGATACGCAGGACGTTCGTCCCCTCTGCTGCTACTAGGATTTTTGAGTGTACTCCTGCCTGGCTGCGCGGTTGGCCCCAATTACCAACGTCCTAAGCTGAATGTTCCAGGCGAATACAGAGGGGCGGAAGGAGCTGCTGAACGAGCATCGATCGCCGACCTGCCGTGGTGGGAGGTATTCAGGGATGGGCAGCTGAAGCAACTCGTACAAGTTGCACTCGCTAACAACTACGACCTGCAAATCACTGTGACACGAATCGAACAATCCCGCCAAATTGCAGCACAGGTCCGGGCGCAGTACTTTCCCTTCGTCAACTACGCAGTGCATGGTGCCGACGGCAAGAATGAGTTCGCGGGAGCCGTTGTCCCCAACGGCGGGCAGGAGCAGGGTTCTTTTCTTGCTGTAGCGACCGTCGCCTGGGAAGCCGACGTTTGGGGCCGCATACGTCGCCAGAATGAGGCGGCTCGTGCGCAATATTTGGCGACCGAGGAAGGCCGCCGTGGCGTGATGCTCTCTCTTGTAAGTGACCTGGCGCAAGCCTACTTCGAGCTTCTTGACTTGGATCTTCAACTCGAAATAGCAAGACGAACGACGGAGTCGTTCACACAGACCCTGAACCTCTTCACCGAGCGGCTCCAGGGAGGAGTTGCCTCGAAATTGGACACGTCCCGCGCAGAGGGAGCGCAGGCTACGGCGGCTGCGAGCATTCCCGAGCTTGAGAGGGAAATTGCTCTGAAAGAGAATCAGATCAGCGTTTTGCTTGGAAACAATCCGAATCCTATCCCGCACACCGCGAAACTTCTGGATCAAATCGTCCCGCCGGAGATTCCCGTTGGCCTGCCTTCCGACCTGCTTGAGCGCCGCCCGGATATTCTTGCTGCTGAACAACAGATGCGGTCTGCTAACGCCCAGATTGGCGTTGCCACTGCCAACTATTTCCCTCGAATCGGTCTCACTGGCTTATTGGGGCGGGCAAGTTCCCCACTTTCCGAACTGTCGTTGGGTCAAAGCACAGTTTGGAGCGTTGCGGGCAATCTTGCCGGCCCTGTCTACCAGGGAGGCGCCCTCAAAGCGCAGAAGCGGTTGTCCGTCGCATCTTGGGAAGAGACGAAGCTACAGTACGAGCAAACAGTCCAAATTGCCTTCGAGGATGTATCGAACGCGCTGATCTCGCGCGAACGATATGAAGGCGTTCGCGACGGGCAAGCTCGCGCTGTGCAGGCTTACCAAGATTCCGTCACAGTCTCTCTGCAGCGCTACTTGGCGGGTAGAGCAAGCTACTTTGAAGTTCTCGAAGCGCAGCTACAATTGTACCCATCGGAAAATGCTCTCGCCCTTACGGAACTAAATCGTCGTACCGTTACCGTGCAGCTTTACAAGGCTTTAGGGGGCGGATGGAATCTCAAGGATCCCGAGTGGAAGGGTCCTTAAGAGTCGGAAGGACCGAGCAGACTTCTACCCTTGCAGGCCAACTGCCTCGTTTCCGAAATCGTCGGAAGTCATCGCGAACACGCGATCTGAGCTGCGTGGATACTCATTGGAAGCTGTGGTAGCGACCTTTGTAGTAGAGAGGGCTGTATCCCTTGAATTTATCCTTGGGATAGAGTTCAAGGTGAATCGTATGCAAGTCATTTTCGGCCACGTTCTTGGATTCCGTTCGAGCTAAGCGCATAGGGCTGTAGGCGAGAAGATACTGGTATCGCACCGCCGATCCAATCGTTCGAACGATGCGCGGAAGGTCTTCTTTGTTCTGAGCAGTAAAAACCGCGCCGCCCGTCACTTCCGTGAGCAAGCTCAAATTATGGGGCCCGGCTCGCTCTGCTGGACCGATGTAGTCGGAATCTGAGCCCCCGACGGAGAGACTCGGAAATGGCGGCCATTGTCCACCTCCGGTTCGCTTCTGTTCCTTGCTGCGGAAGATCTCTGGAAGTTCGAATGAGGATCCTGCCATTACAGCGAAAACGGGGATGTCCGCTTCTTCTAGGAACTGCCTTGTCTCACGGAGGTTGTAGATGCTGTGATTATCGCCTCCATCCGAAATAATAATGATGGCGCGATGCTGATTGCCGGCATCTCGCTTCGCGGTGCTTACCCCCAACCAGATCCCGTCGAAGAGAGCAGTGCTCTCCTTGGTTGCTGAAACCAGTTGAGGGATTTTAGTTTTTAGGTCCTGCAAGTCGCGGGTGAAGGGCAAAAGGCGCTTCGCCCTGCTGCCAATCCCCAGCACGGCGTATTCATCTTGGTTCCTATCTTCTTTGCCTTCGTCGAGAAGGGAGAGCGCCGCCTCCTGGACAAACGGAATCTTTCGCGCCATGCTCGAACTCAAATCCACAAGAACCACAAATGAAACGGGTACGCGTTCTCTCCCAAAGTGCTGTATTTGCTGCACGACGCCATCATCGAGGAGGCGAAAGTCATTCTTCTTGAGATTGGTGGCAACCGCACCTTTTTCATCAAACACAATCACGGGGACTTGTACCACCTGGACATTCGCAACGATCCGTTGGTCCATCCCCGCCGGCGACTGTGCGACGGGTCCGCTCCTCAGGCAAACGAGCAGATACAAAGTTAGAAACAACGCTCCAGTTCGGATACGCATAGGCCCTCAGGACTGTACATTATGTAAGCCCACCATACGCCTCGCCCCAGCGTCTGTCAACGAACGACCGCGTTTGCCTGGGATCGTACCCACCGACTGTCAGCAGTCCATCAGGTATTGCCTCGACTAGTGACGCTTGGCTGCTGTAGACGAAAGGCCCTCCGCACCAGATGGCGGATGAACTCGCACCAGATACCTCGAATGAGGACTGCATGTGCGCGGTATCACCTTTTCCAAACCGGCCTCTGGCCAAGTCTGCTCGTAAAAGCGAGGCGGGCATGGCTCTACAACACTGACACAACATTGGAGATCGCGTCGTTGCCTGGGGGCAATCTTGTTCAGCGGCCAGCGCGACGTAAGATTGTGTAAACTCTTAGGAAGAGATCGTCGAAATCGCGTTCACTCCACTGCCATCTCCGAGTTGTCTCAAAGGATTTGGGCTCACCTAAAGCTGTTAAGCGACCACTGCTCGCGTTTTCTGTTGGCGAATGGTTCTGCGCTGTCGTTTTTGACAGATGTTGTTCACCTAAGTCCTACGATACAAATTGGCAGCCCCGGGGATAACGGCTCACACATTTCGTTGTCGCGGCCCCAAAAAGTTTCCATCAATGTTTGGGAGGCACACACATGACCGCTCCAATGATCGTCGTTGTCTCCAATGAGCTAGAAATCCAGCAGAGTTTTGCCAGCAACCTGGGTTTTTGTGGACTCGCACCGGTTCTGGCTTCAACGCCACAAGAGGCAATTACAATATTGAATCAACACCCCGTCTCTTTGGTCTTTTGCCCTGACGACATACCTGGCGACGAATTTGAGGATTTAATCCGCCAGCCCTGGCACCCTACAAATAAGATTCCCGTGGTGGTGTTCTCCAGGCTTGACGACTGGCGACGCTACCTCAACTTTCTGCATCGAGGCGCATTCGATTACATTCTGTTGCCGCTGAGTCAGGGAGAAATCGAGCGACTTGTGAGGAATACTCTGGGTCTCCGCACTTCCGAAATGGTCTGTAGTGCGGCTGATGCACCCTCATGGCGTGCAGAATGTCCAGAGGATCAAGCATCGATCCGCTAGGCTTGAAGACTCACCACTCGCCGTTACAATTTCTGCTGCCTGAAAAAAGCGCTCTTCATTTCATCACTGTCTTCAACTGATCACAGGCAGTCGAGAAAGACTAAATCCTCTTCTGACCCGCCACGCCCTTAGTCTCTTCGCCAAAGTCTAGTACGTCGGTATCGTTCTGCTTCCGGCAATCCACTCCGCATAGGTCTCGCGGGGTCGCGAAGTCAAAAGGCTGTTCTTTCTAACAGTGGTACATGTCGAGCGCAAGCAGTACAGATGGGGCGACCAGGTTTGGAGCTCCAGTCATCGACTTTAGGCCATGCGGACTCCTTACTGTAGGCCGGACTGAGACAATGAAGATCCTAAGGTCAAATCGCTGCCTGCGGCTGCTTGCCTGGATGTTGCTGCACCTCGCAGCAGCAGCCACTGCCATTCCTAGACAGGGAGGCGGAATGCGTACGGGTTTGTCCGAGGATCCCCTGAAAGCCACCACAGCGGCAGAGATACCACGGCCACCGATGCGGGCGGTCCCGGATGAGTGGGTGCCGCCCGATATCGACGCGCTTCAGCCTCCGGTCGCTGAGGGGATCGCCTGTCCGTTGGGTGAGGTAGTCTCGGGAGCCGAGGCACGAGTAGAAGAATTTTTGGATAACTTAAACCGCGTCACAGCCACCGAGAGCGTTCAGCACCAGCCCGTGAATCGTTCCGGCGTCTTGGGCCGTCCTGAGATTCGAAAATATCAGTATTTGGCCTCTGTCGGCCGCGCACAAGATGGAACGCTGGACCTGGCCGAGTACCGCAGATCTAACGCAGATCCGGTGCAAACTTCAAGCGGTGCAAATGACATCTCAGTTGAGAATACGTTCATTCATCTCGTGATTTTTCATCCGCACTACACTAGGAACTTCCGACTGAGCTGTGAGGGACTTGGAACATGGAGAGGGCAACCTGCCTGGCAGGTCCGCTTTGAGGAACGAACTGACCGTGTGAACCGCATGAATATCCTCATATTCAATGGGAGACAATATTCCCCCAGGGTCCGGGGCAGAGCCTGGGTGTTGGCCGATTCCTATCAAGTAGGGCGCGTCGAAACGGACCTCGTAGAACCAATGCCTGAGGTTCAGCTTCGGCTTTGGCATCAGGTCATCGACTACGATCCAAAAGCTGCCGAAGTTGGTAATCAAGAGGTGTGGCTACCGTCCACCTCCGAACTTTATATGGACTTTCGTAAACATCGGTTTTATCGGCGTCATTCGTATAATGACTTTCACTTTTTTTCGGTAAAGGTGCACCAAGAATTTGGCGCCATCTGGTAACCGAATGAAATTGATGGCGAGTGCAGGTGTCGTTTAGCAGTCGAATCTCAGCATGGAGGTGGGGCATGAATCGTAAGTACGCTTTGGTCGCTCTGCTCGTATTTCTCGCGCCCTCCAGATCAGTGATGGCGCAACAACCGGATATCATCCTGCCGGCAGGCACGCTTCTTCACTGTACTCTCAGCGAGCCGAATCTTTCGCCCGTTACAGCGGAGATCGGCGACCCGGTTGTTTGCGATGTCGATTCGATCCAGCGATTTGGTCGCACTCTGCCGCGCGGCACATATCTCGTGGGCCATCTCATCGACGCTCATCAACCTGGGCATTTTGTAGGTAAGGGTTCGATGACCGTCAGTTTCGACCGTATCGGGATGCCTAACTCAGACCTGCCGCTCCCGAGCAAGATCATCGCCGTCAATAAACTGCGCGTCAATCGTGAAGGAACGATCATCGGCCATGGTCACGCGAAGCGCGACGCGGTTGAGTGGATGATTCCTCCGTTGTGGCCTTGGAAAGTGCTTACCTTACCGGCCCGCGGGCCGGAACCTGCCCTGAAGGGCGAAGTTCGGATCACCGTCCGCATGATGCAGGATTTGGTACCCGCTTCTCAAATGACTACACCTCACGCGGCCTCATATTCGGGCAATCTGCCGATCGTGTCCGACGCGCAGCTTGGGCCGATCATAAGCAAGGCTAGCGTGTCCGCGAGGCGCACGTCGGGCCTCACCTTGTTAGCTGTTCGACCGAGCTCAGTCTATCTTGTCTCGGATTATTGGCTGCAAGACGACCTTCGCCTTACCTATATACTCTCGACGGGCACGCAGCAAACGATCGACCTCAGTGAATTAGACTGGGACATGACGACCAGACTCAATGCTGACCGCGGAGTCAAAGTTGTCCTTCGGGATGACGGACCCCATTCAGTCGCTGACGGGCCGCATGCGTTCTAAGGACGAGCGCCTTGCATCACACTGTCTCATGGATTGCGGCTGTCTCGTCGCGCTACAATCAACCGCGCGTCACCGAACGGCTCAATCCTCTGCCGGACAGAAACGCGTTTCTTGGAATAATGACAGCCGCGGGACTTCCGTCTTCGTGTCCCTTCGGATCTGCACGTCTACGCCAATCTCTACCGAGCAGCGGTCCACTCGTTCAATCGCTGGGCCCATAGTATCCCCGACGTGTGAGCACTGAGTATCCCCTGTCTACAGTTTCTACTCTAATCTTCCGGTAACTTCCGTTGCGCGCCTTGTTGGAGGGGGCATAGCCAAGGCTGTACTGATAGCGTAGCTCTTCTGAGAGTTGATCGAACGCCTCCTCAAGATTCCGTTCGCTTCGCACGACAATCATGCGCCCTCCGGTCTCTTCAGTGAGCTTCTTGGCGACATGCTCGTCGCCTCCGTCGGCGGAAATTAACAGAACATGGACCACTGTGTCAGAGCGCTGAGCTGCCTCAATGGCGTCTTGCAGCTTCAATTTGCTTCCCGTGTCCTCCGCATCGGTCAGGACGACAATGGCTTTTCGGCCTGCCTCGCTGGATAATTTGTCGTGAGCAGCGAGATAGATGGCGTCGTAAAAGTCAGTTCCGCCATTTCCGCCGATCTGAAACGGCCCTTGAGCGACGAGTCTGCCGCCCGAGGGGGCGATCTCGGCGCGACTGATAGCGCGATCAAGCACGCTGCGGTCATCTGTAAAATCAGCAAGAAGATCGACGTCGACGTCAAAAGTTATAACCATCGCTAGGTCGCGGTCGCGCAGAAGACGGGACAAGAATCGTGATGCCGCATCTTTTTCCGCGGAAAGCATATACGTTTCGCTGACGCTCGTGTCGATGAGGAGTCCCAAGGTTATAGGGAGGTTAGAGTCAGTGGAAAAATTGGATATTTCCTGGCGCTGCCCATCCTCGTAGACGTGAAAATCGTCTTGCCGCAGTGCAGTGACAATAGCTTTATGGTTGTCGCGCACGGTGGCGAATAGATTCACTAGGTTCACTTGTACTTGGATTTGGCCCGCGGGGGCCGCGTAAATCAAGCCTGCGCCGAGTGACGCCACGCACAGGGAAGCAAAGATACCTCGAATCTGCATCTCTGGAGGGATTCAACCTGATTCCGACGGATTGGATGATATGGATGCGATGGGAGCAATGCACACTGTCAATTTTGACAGGGGAATCGGATGCGTCGGGCGGCTCATTGCGCGTCAGCCAGCTCTGTCGGCTCGGTATTTGACCAGAGCCTACGACCTGTCAGTTTTACCAGTCGTCGGTCGGCACAACCTGAATAACATCACCCTTCTTCTAAGTTCCACGCTATGGTCAGCGCAAAAGGGAGGATAGCATGCGCTCGAAGTGCCAAGGAGAAAGCGGATGATGATCGTGAAGTGTGCGAACCCCGGTTGCGATAAGCCGTTCAATTACAATGAAGGGAAACTCTTCTTTATCCGCGTTTCCTGTCTAACGGGCGGGTCACCTCGAAATTTCCACGGCGTCCAACATTTCTGGCTGTGCTCAATGTGCTGTGAAACTCAAGTGTTGGAAACTCATAAGAAATGGAGCAAGGAATCAAGCGAGGCCTCTCAACAGTTGGCGGCATCATCTCAATTACGTTGAAGCAATTCCAGCGTGACGCGTCTATCCCGTAACGAGCGCTTCCATTCAACGCAGCGCGCTTTTCTGTCCGCCGGGACTCGATGCTGCTTTTGGAGGCTTTTGTGCTGCCGTCTACCTTGTCTCAGAAATGCCGACAAGGGATCATAGTAGCGTTCACTTGGATGAGACTGGTTGGCGTGAATGCGCTACTTCTGTGGCGTGCGCATACGCGCTGTGCTAGAATCCACCCTTGCCACACGGACTCGGCCTCAGAAAACTTTGCCCTAACGAAGAAGTCTGTTGGAGAGCAAATGCAGTGCAAAGCTTGCCGATCAGAAAACCTTCAAAAGTTCGCCGGTGAACTCACCGCCAGTTCTCTCAGCATAAACAACCTCGAGTCAACACCTGTATACGTCTGCCAACAAGTTGTTGTGTGCTTAGATTGCGGCGTCGCAGAACTTGTCGTCCCACCGCAAGAATTACAGCTACTAAAAAAAATGAGCGCCTCCGTCCGCGCCTAATTCGTTCGCTACCATCTATCGTATTTATGAACAAGGCAACTTGGCATGGGCGCCGAGGCCGGAGTAACTAGTAAGAATTACAGTGGACGGGCGATCCTTTCGAAGAGTGTCAACCGGTATCTGTTACTTGTTACAGTTTGGGAGCAAAACTGTAAACGATAGGCTTTTGCTCGACGTTCTCGATGTAAATTTCGAATTCTTAAGAGACACACAGCTTGACCCATCGTGGAGTACTCCATAGACAAAATCTGGCTGCTATCTTCCGCAACATTGTCAGCGATGGAGACCAGTCTCCGTTTTTGCTCGTTTTGATGCTATGCATTTTGATTGCAGCGCCGGTTCGCGAAATGAGGGCTGAGGACCTTGCCCGCGGGCGACGCTCCACTCCAACCGATTTTGAAGCTTTCCAAGGTTCCCAGGCAGCGCAAAGCCCACCTGGTAGTCTCCAGTCAACCAACGATCAGGCGATCCCCTTGCCGCAGATAGCCGAACGGGCGGAAGAACTGGATGGCCAATTACTCGAAATTTCCAAGCATCTGGATTTCAATCGGGAAAAACTGCCAACACAAAACACCATTCGGCAGCAGGCGGATGAGATTCGTCAACGTGCGGCTGTTCCCGACAGCATTATCGCCGATATGCCGGCCATCCTCGAACTCCGCGACGAGATTCAATATTGGACCAATTTGAATCGACAGTATGCCACCTACCGTAGAGTGCTGACCTCAGAGGCTACCTATCTAGAGAACCGGGCACGTTTTCTGGAATCGAAACAGGCTGAATGGCAAGCCACCTGGGATCAGGTTCATAAGCTTTCGGGAATCGGGCCAGTCGTCGAACGCGTCCGTATGGAGTTGGAGGGAATTCGCTCACTGCAGCTGCAACTCCAGCGGGAGCTGAATCTGATGGTGACCATGCAAAACGAAGTCTCACAAAGTGATCGACGAATTTCGGAAGCTCTCGCCAAGCTCAATGAGGCCCGGGGACGACTACGTAGCCGTTTGTTCGAGAGAGACGCACTGCCGCTTTGGAAAACTCGAGAGCTGCGCAATCTCAAGGAACCGACTGCGCCGATCCAACAAACGGTGGATCGAGAGGCGAAGGGTATCGGAGAATTTGTTCGCGCCAACGTGCTCTTCATGATCGCAATCCTGCTGTTCTATGGCGTGGCCCTGGTGGCCGCATTCAACGTCAGAAGTTACGTTACGGCTCGGAGCGATCTCGAACTCCCTATGGAGGTTGTGAAAGTTTTTGCCCGCCCCTTCTCAGTAGCTTTGCTCATTGCATTGCTGGGAGCGATTGGGAGGCTTGATCGCGTTAGCAGCGGCGTTGCCTCTATCCTCATTCTGCTGTGGTTGGTTCAGACACTGCGGCTGCTCCCGCTGCTGATCGGTTCGGGCGCGCGTTCTGTCCTGTATGCGCTAGCGCCATTTCTTCTCCTTGAAATCGCGCGTGTAATGATGCCGTTGTCCGCGTTGGTGAAACGAGAGCTATTCGCATTAAACATGGTCGCGGCGTTCATTTCGCTCTTGTTTGTGACTTTTCCGTCGCGCTTGAGGTCATTCCTCACACAAAGCCGCACATCGAGGCTTTTTGTCTTTTCGGGCCGACTTTCGATGTTCTTGTTGGCCGCATCCTTCGCCAGCAATGTCTTTGGTTTCCTGCATCTTTCCCAGGTCCTTGGCATGAGTGGCCTCGTCGGCTTTTTGGGGGCTACGGCTCTTTACAGCGGTGCACGTGTACTCACTTTGGTTCTCATCGTATTCGAGCGCAGCAATTGGGTGCGATCCCTGCTTGATTCGCGCGCTGAATCCCTCGAGCGATGGGGAGGGCTGATTCTGCTTTGCGGCGCTGCGCTCGTGTGGTTGCAAGGAATGTTGCAGCTGTTCGTTCTTTATGACCCGCTTGTGCAGTCCGTGTCTCGAATCCTACAGTACCCGCTAGGTTATGGAAACATTCACTTCACACTTGCGGGTGTGCTGGGAATCTTCCTGACGATTGCCGTTGGTTACGCTCTGGCGAGTGTTTTCACTCTTGCGTTGCGGCAATTTTTGATCTCGACGATACCGTTGCACCGTGGCATGCCTTATGCCATCTCGAAGGTTACCTACTATCTGCTGATGGTCGCAGTGGTGATGATCGCCCTCACCGGCGCGGGGCTCGACCTTAACAAGTTTACTGTACTTACTGGCGCCCTCGGAGTTGGGTTGGGCTTTGGTCTGCAAAATATCGTGAACAACTTTGTTTCAGGATTGATTTTGCTATTCGAGCGGCCCATTCACATTGGTGACACTGTGGACGTCGGAGGATTAGTCGGTACAGTGCAGCGAATAGGAGCTCGCGCAAGCACAGTCGTCACCTTCCAGGGTGCGGAAGTAATCGTGCCCAACAGCAGCCTGATCTCGAACCAGGTGATCAATTGGACGTTGTCTTCGCCGTGGCGGCGCGTCGATGTAGCGGTCGGCGTAGCTTTTGGTACGGACCCGGAGCTGGTTCTAAAGTTGCTTGTCGACACAGCTATGTCTCATCCAGGTGTCCTACGTGCACGTCCGCCAGCGGCTTTCTTTTTGGGGTTCGGCGATAGTTCCCTGAAGTTTGAGCTTCGCTTCTGGTCTGCCCGGCAAGAGACATGGTTCCAGCTCCAGAGTGAAGTAACAGTCGCCGTAGCAAAAGCCCTGCGCGAAGCCGGGATCGAAGTTCCTTTTCCGCAGCGAGACCTCCACCTTCGCAGTGTCGAAGTGTCCGTCGGACAATCTTTGTATGGAGGCGTTTCCCAGGCAGGTTCTCCGGCTCGCTCTGCTGGGTCCGACTCGTTGTCTGCGACACCTCGAACCCAGGTTGTCAGTAGCGCTGGGAAGCAGGCGTAAAGTTGGCGGGTCAAGATCCGCGCTCCAAAAGGGCCAAGGCCGAAACAGGAGAACAACTCGGAAACCACGAAGGTTCCGCTTCACGGCTGGAGATGGGACGAAGGATTTGAGTGATGTCACGCAGGTGAAGGATGATGATCTCGCCCGTTGATTGACGTCGCGTTCCGGATGCATAGGGATAGTAAAAGGTACGGCCCACTGCGGCTTTTGCTCAATGCTCGGCTACGATCCCAGTCACCAGGAAGACAACACTGCTCTTCTCGCATAGTCCATTCAGGAAGCTCAAAGCCGGATGTGGAGTTCTTTTCGAGTGAATCGAATGATGCTCGATTTTCTGGACGAGCTATTGAACTGCGAGGTGGAAGCTCGCCGGACGCGCTACCTGCGAGCCAGGCTGCAGTTGGCGCACCTGCCTTTTGTGAAAAACTTCGAGCAGTTTGATTTCAGCCTGGCGACGGACCTGGGGCGAGCGTATCGCGAAGGTCGGCTGGATCGCCGGATGCGCATCTACCTGGCGCCGAAAGTTCTGGTGATCGACGAAGTCGGTTACCTGCCGCTGGATGATCTGGGAACCACGATTTTCTTCCAGTTGGTGAGTGCGCGGTACGAACAGAGCAGCATCATCCTGACTTCGAACAAGAGCTACGGGGACTGGGGTTCGATTTTCGGTGATCCGATCATCGCGACGGCAATTCTGGACCGCTTGCTGCAACACTCGACGACCATCAACATCCGTGGGGAGAGTTACCGGCTGAAAGACTGCCGCAAGGCAGGACTGGTGCTGCCTCGGGAACAGGAGCGGGCCGCGGCTTCCCCCTCCTTGGCCTCGGCCTCCATTGCGCCCAAAACGCGCCAAAAGACGGCGCTGGGCTCCACTGCGTCCGAGGCCAAGGAGGCCCATTCATGATCTTCAGGGGTGGGGAATTTTCAACCGGCGAACTGGGAATTTCATCCGGCGTTGACAGGGTGTATACTTCCACGGCCTTGGTCAACTCTGTTAGAAGTGACAGTGCGCCACAGATGTAATTCAGGGCAGCATCTGACGGGCGAAGGAGCCACTGATGTGGCTGCCACGAGTAATTCTGGCGGATGATCATACCATTCTCGTTGAGGTGTTCCGCAAATTCCTGGAGCCTCATTGCGAAGTAGTTGGGACTGTGTCGGATGGACGGAGCTTGTTGGAAACTTCCTCAAAGCTCAATCCGGATGTGGTCGTGGTTGATATTGGTATGCCGCTTATGAACGGCCTTGAGGCCGGAATCCGGTTGAAGGAACTGATGCCCCGAATAAAGCTCATCTTCTTAACTATGAATAGAGATCCAGATTTAGCTCTGGAAGCAATGCGTTCAGGGGCATCCGGATACTTGCTAAAGACATCTGCGGCTGACGAACTGGTCCGTGCCATCCGATTGGCTCTCAAAGGCTCCTCCTATGTAACTCCTCAGCTCGCTCGGGGAATGGATAAGGCGTTTATCAACAATCCTGAGGGTAGGGGACTCGCAAGGACTTTGACCCCTAGGCAGCGCGAAGTTGTGCAGCTGTTGGCGGAAGGTAAATCAATGAAAGAAGTAGCAAGTATATTAAATATAACACAACGAACCGTTGCCTTTCACAAATACCGGGCCATGGGAGAACTGAATATTGAGACGACTGCGGAGCTCATTCAGTTTGCCGTCAAAGCAGGAATGGTCATGCCCTGAAAATCATACCCTGGGCAGAATCGGACTACGTCCATCTTTGATGCGGACCCAGCGGATCAAGATCCCCTTAAGCTCGCTCATCCCCCACAGAACCGCTTCCTGAACAAGAACTAATATGAGGAAGGCCGTCGCAAATGCTGCGAACGCAACGCTAAAGATCACTAGTGCCGCCATGAGCGCTCGGACCTCGTATGACATCATCGTTGCTAAGGTCACGGCAACGACGCCGGCTCCAGCTCTTGCTTTCTTCGGAAGGCAAATTCGCATGTGCTCGGCCAAACGGATTCAAAGCACGTCAGTCGAATAGCAAATTATCGAGGGTTGGCGGAAATTGGAACTAGCAAAACGGACAGGTTTTTGAACTCATTGGCGGCGGTGTGGACCGTGACATAAGCTCGATGCCGAGCGGCTTCAGTTGCTGGGATACCTGAGCTCGAAGGAAAGCCGTTGTTCTGTCGATTTCGCTTCTGTCACTTCATGTGTTGTGGATAGGTGAGGCCCTCACTGTCGTCGCCATCGCTCTGGCACTTCTAACAGCTTCCCAAGTCCCTTTCAAATTGTAGCGTCGCTATTGGGGAGCTTCGTAAAGGGGACGGCGTCTTTGCTGAGTCAGGTAAGCTTAAACGGAAAGGGAATGGATTGAGGCTTTAATGATCGAGCCTGCAAACGTCGGCCTTTTCACGGGCCTTAGGCACAATGAAATTACCGCTATATTAGCGCCGGCGAACAAACGTCAGTGCAGTGCGTCAGAAATAATAGTTAGTGCAAACGAGCGAGCAACTCATTTATTTATTGTCAAAACGGGTAAGGTCGATTACCAAGTGGAAACAAGCGGAGGGAGGGATATCCTCTTATGGCGGCTCGTTCCTGGAGACGTGTTCGGTGTAGCCGCATTTCTGTCCGAACCTGTCGGCTACCTCGGCACAGCTAGGTCGGTTTTCCAAAGCGAAGTCCTCGTCTGGAAGCATCACGTCGTTCAGGGTCTTTCCAAAACGTACCCGCGGCTCGCTGAAAACGCTCTTCGGACAGCTCTCCGCTACATCGCTTTGTACGCGGAAAGACATATGCACTTGGTGACCGACACCGCCCAGGAGAGGCTCGCCACTGCCTTGACTAGCCTCGGATCCCGAACCGGGCACGCCATTCCCGCAGGATTGGAAATTGACATTAAGAACGAAGACCTGGCTTCGCTTGCTGACTTGAGCTTTTTTACCACGACTCGAATTCTGAAGACGTTGGAACGAAAGGGAGCCGTAAAGAAAAGCCGTGGAAAGATCCTGATTCGATGCCCGGAAAAGTTGCTCGCCGCCTAGCTTACTCGCGAGGTGCAGGCACAACGGCGGCGTCATCCAACTCATCCCGTATGCAGGCACCCTTGAGCACGAGATTTTCTTACAGTTGCGGCCTCAGTAGAGGTACTCTTCGTGGCGGATAACGAAAGGGAGTTTCCATCTGGACTCGCCGGGATAGTTGCACGCGTAAAGTTCGGAAGTGAGTCGAAGCCTGGAAGCTCGTCTCCCATTTCCTTCGCAAACCGAAGTTCACGAGTAGTGCCCTCCCAGTGGATGGAAACGATATCACCGGGCTGAATTTGATTGGTTGTAGCCAGTCGCGCCAGGGGGCAGACGACGTGCCGCTCAATCGTCCGTTTTAAATGTCGCGCTCCGTAAATTGAGTTGGTTCCTTCAAGTAAAAGGAATTCTCTGGCTTGGTCCGTTAACTTGAAACGAAATCGAACCTGGGCTGCTTCCGATACGCGCTCCTGAATTGTCCGAAGCTCGATACCCAGGATTTGTTGCAACTGCGCGCTCCCTAATGGCTGAAACACAACTAGCTTATCGATGCGGTTGATAAATTCCGGCGCAAATCGACGCCTTGCTGCTTCGGAGGCAGTCCGCACGACCGTCTCGTTCAATGGAGATTGTGCCCCAGCCTGTTCGCAGGGCGCAAAACCCAGTCGGCCCGTCATAAGTTCTGCGATTTCCCTTCCTCCTAAATTCGACGTCATGAAAATCATCGTGTTGGACAAATCCACTCGCCGATTGTCGCCCAGGGTTAGGGTTGCCTTGTCAAGTATCCCTAACAGCAGTTGCCACAAAGCCTCGGAAGCCTTTTCGATTTCGTCGAACAGTAGGAAGCTAATCTTTGAGGTCTCCGTATGGTGTTGATTGAGGGCTTCTTGTGTAATCAGAGGATGCGTCTCGCGATGGCCTATGTAACCGGGTGGCGAACCAATGAGCTTTGCGATCTCGTGTGAATGCTGAAATTCAGCACAGTCGACCTGAATCATCGCCCGTGCATTGCTGAACAGAACTTCAGCGGCGGCTTCGACGACGCGCGTCTTACCGGCTCCGGTCGGTCCCAGAAACAGCAAGTTTCCCACTGGGCGCCCTGGCGAATTCATTCCGGCACGAAATACCTGGTAGAGATCGACCACGGCTTGCACTGCTTCATCCTGCCCAACGATTCTTTGACGCAGCCCATCGTCGAGGTTCTGTGACTCCGCGCTGCGCAGATTCGGGTTTAGCTGAAGTAGTTGCGCTCCCACGGTCGTGCTCCTTTATCCGTTCCTGCGCGTGATGTTGATTTCGTTTTGGGCGTTTGCTCTTCCTTCGGACTCGGACGCAGAGCAATCGTGTCGAGAAATCAATGGGGAACTGCTTTTCACGAAGTAGACCTCGGAACAAACTCATGCCTTCAATCAATCAACCAACCTGTGAGCGATAAGCCAGGGTCTCGTGTCACCACGCAAATTGGTATTTTAAACTTCAGATAAAACGTGTCGTTGCTCGCGAGCACTGTCCGGAGATTGGGCCTGCAAGGAGATAGAGGCGACCACGGCGAAAACAAGAAATGACGGTTGGTTAGGCCTGACCATTGCCGGTTGTAGTAGGCGTCAGTAGTCGATCCTTAGCCGACTTGCTCCGCAGTAGCTATTTTGGAGCTGAGAGGCACCGCGGCACGAATTGTCGTCCCGGCCCCGACGTGCGAATGGAAAGAAAGCTCCCCGTTGACCAGCTTCAGTCTTTCCTTCATGCTCGTGAGACCGAGCCCGCGCCCTTTGAGGACTTCTGCTGGCTCAAAGCCAATCCCCGAATCATGCACCGACAATTCGATCTCGCTTGATCTACCTATTAGCGAGACCTGGAAGTACGTGACACCGCTATGCTTGGCCGCATTCTGCAGAGCTTCCTGCAAGACGCGGAAGAGACACAGAGAAATCTCCTTCGGCAGATCTTGCGGAACGCTCTCGGCATGAACGTCAATCTTGACCCCTTGGCGTTCGGAAAGCTCTTTACAGAAGGAAGTCGTCGCCTTTACGAGTCCCAGAATTTCCAGCTTCGAGGAATGCAGGCGGTGCGACAGTGCCTGAACATCGCTCGCAAGATCTTCGACCCAACTACGTGCTTCTTCGACCCGCCGGTGGAATTCCGTCGCTGATCTGGGAAGATCCTGCTTTATTCCGTCCAGACTCACCGCAAGCAGCGCCAGTCGCTGATTGATGTCGTCGTGAAGTTCCCGGGCGAGCCGGGCGCGTTCTTCCTCGTGCGCTTCGATCAACTTTTGGCTGACCTTTGAGAGCACCTCTTCAGCCGATTTCCGATCGGTGACGTCAATGCATGAACCGATGTAACCAGCAAAGGAGCTTTCTCCACTAAATCTAGGCACTGCATGATCGAAAACCCAGCGGTATTCTCCATCATGCCGCCGGAGCCGATATTGTATCTGGAAAGGCAAGCGCTGATCGAATGCCCTCGTGTACTTCTCGAGGCACCGCTCCAAATCCTCGGGGTGGACTCCTTCCGCCCAGCCATTTCCCAGCTCTGCCTCTATCGGGCGCCCGGTAAATTCTAGCCATCCTTGATTGAAGTAGGTGCACAGTTTGTCGACGCCCGACATCCAGATCATCACAGGGGCTGTATTGGCAACCAGGCGGAAGCGTTCTTCACTCTCACGCAGTTGAGCATTGGAACGAACTAGCTCGGTTCTTGCCTTTCTCCTCTGTGCCCGTTGCCAGAGTAGCCCAAGAATGACGAGGGCCTGCGCCAAGACCACAAACATCCCGGTAACCACATATCGCCTGTAGACTTCCCAGAACGTAGGCTCCCTGTTAAGAAGTATGCTCCCAGGCGGCAGATCGCTCTCCTTGATTCCCCAACGCCGCAAGGCGCGCCAATCGAACATGTAGACGTTTTTGCTTTTCACGACGGGGATATCCCTTGGCTTCTCGCCGTTGAGAATGCGCACAGCCATTTCGGCAGCCGCGCGACCGTCGTCGGCCCAGTTCACCAAGTCGCCGCCCACCGCTCCGCCACGAAGATCCACGTCGTCCATGACAAAGACGGGCGCGTTCGCAGTACCGGCGACTAACGGGACGGCTTGAATTGAGTCGATAAAGTGCTCTCCCGATGCATCTTGTGTGATGGCAGTGTGGAAGACGATCGTATCGCTCGGCAAGTGCTTCAGCCGCTCCAGAAGGGTGGGCATCGTCAGGTCGGTGAGATACGTGAAGTCAAGTTTCGATTCGTAGTTGCGCAAATCCTCCTTGGCAATGGCTTCCCATCTAGTGTCAGCCTGACCCGTACCCCCCACCATCACCACGTGCTTGGTGCCGGGTAGCAGGCGCAGCGCGGCATTCAGAGTCTTCTCCGGCTGCGGCGCGCCCCAAACACCGGTAAAGTGCACGTCGGCATTTATCTGACTTAATAGGTCTTCGACGATTCCGCAGAAGACAATCGGCGTGTCCTGGATGAACCTTTCACGCACATCGACGATAAACTTCAGGGATGCAGGCCCGGCGGCAATGATCACGTCGGGTTTGCGGTCTGCATACTTGCGAATGAACTCTTCACGAAACCGGTGTTGCGAAGCTTCATCCGGGAATAAGGTGACTTCCAGGCTCTCGTCGTAGAACTCAATCTTATAGTGAGATTTTTGCAGACCAGCGAACACTGCCTGTTCGATTTCTCCGTAGCCGGGTGACGAGATTGGACCCAGCTCCGTCAGAATGAGCGCCCGCCGGGTTTCTTCGACCTGCGCTGCCACGGGTGGCGCAAGGACGAGGCCGACTACAACCAGGGTTAACAGGAGCGCTGGTCCCCAAACACGGGGTTGCTTGTGGGTACCGCATTCAGTAGGGGGCAACGACGGCCACCAACTCTCGGGCACGAGTGGCTGTGCAAGCCGGTGAACAGGGAGCATTCGCTTTTCCCGCGACCGCCCGTCAACTTAGCCGTTTTGTTTCCCAGAATCCGAGCGAGTGGGCGACCACGCCCTTTGGAGAGTTTCTCCCATACATCAGAATCCCCACCTGTCAATACTGACAGGGGATTTTATAGGATAGATGATCTTTGATCACCGTGAATAGCGCGGACAATTCAGGGCTCGGTAGGACAACGTGCCAATTACGGGCACACCTTTGGAGGGGCAAATGTGCGCCGACTTAACACCGTCGAGGCCAGGGAAATGTAACCGCTTCCGTCTTTGCCTGACGATGGTTGGCTTCAGTTTGGGGTTTGTAAGCCACCTCTGCGGCCAAACGGTCTCAACAGGTGCACTAACCGGTGTCGCCCTAGACGCTTCCGATGCCTTTATACCGAGAGTGATTCTTCACTTGACCAGCCAAGACGGACGTGAGGCGAAGTTCACCACATCGGACGATGTTGGACGATTCGCATTTCCATTGTTGCCTCCCGGCACTTATGAACTACAAGCGGAAAAGGCCGATTTCGAACCTCTGAGCGTCCGTGATCTACGAATTTCTGTAACGGAAACGCTTCGGCTGGAGCTACACCTCCACCTCGCTACCCGTGTCGAACGCGTCCACGTGTCTTCTGAGCCCATAATGGCTCAGATTGATTCTTCTGCGCTGGGACACGTCGTTGACGAAAACGCAGTCCATAATTTGCCTCTAGTCACAAGAAATTTTGCCGAGATCACCAGTCTTTCTCCGGGCGTCATCGCCGGGGTCTACAACGCTGGAGAACTTGGTTTGGGAGGGATTGCACTTTCGCAGATTGCGAAATCCTATGATGGCGTTTTCGTGCATGGGATGCGCTCCTACGACAATAACTGGCAACTGGACGGCATTAGCGTCAACGATGTGCAAGGCAGTGCAGCAGGGAGCGGCGGGATTCCGACTCCCAATCCCGATTCGATCCTCGAGTTCAAGGCCCAGACAGGGCTCTACGATGCGGCTTATGGCCGCTATGGCGGCGCCAACATCAGTTTGATTACAAAGGCGGGCGCAAACGATTTTCATGGGACGGTTTTCGAGTTTTTCCGCAATGAAGCCCTCAACGCGAACGATTTCTTTCGGAACCAAACGGCCCAGCCGCGCCCCGCGCTCAAGCAGAACCAGTTTGGATTCTCGGTTGGAGGGCCGGTCAAGAAACAGAAACTGTTTTTCTTTGGTTCGTACCAAGGAACGCGCCAGATCAACGGCCTTGCCGCAGGTCAATCGAGGATTGCCTGCTCTGCTACCTTGAGCGAGCCGCCGCTAACCAACGACAGATCACCTCGGGTGCTTGGGAAGCTGTTTGGCGGCATGACAGGTGCGCAGGGAGGGATGGCCGTGGAGTCAGACGGTTCGAACGTCAATCCCGTGGCTTTGACCCTCTTGAACTTCAAGCTTCCCGACGGAACTTTCCTGGTCCCAACGCCGCAAACTGTCAATACGCAGAAGCCACTTGCCCAGCAGGGCTTCTCGGTTTTCACCGAGCCCTGCGATTTCAGTGAAAATCAGTTTTTAACTAATGTGGACTACCTTGCCGGGCCAAACAGCAAAATCGCGGCCCGCTTCTTCCTTGCCAATGATGGTGAGACTGTCACATTTCCCGGCAATGGCCTGAATCCGTCCGGTAACACCCCCGGCTTTCCAAGCCCAAGCGATTCTGGTTTCAGGGTTTTCTCTCTGGCCCATAGCTACGTTCTCCGCAGCGGTCGGCTTAACGAAGCACGGTTTGGGTTTGTCCGAACGACAACCGGTACGAAAGCCCGAACTCCGTTCACGTGGTCAGATGTCGGAGTCGCTGAAGGAGAAATGAACAACAACAACGAGCTCCCGAGTTTGAATATTCTTGGTTCCGTTAGCTTTGCGTCTGGGTTTCCACGAACCATCATACAAAACAGTTTTGTTCTTAGCGATGGCCTCAGCGTTCTTCGTGGCTCCCACGCTCTGCAATTGGGCGGATCAGTCACCAGATTACAAGACGATATCGATATAGCGGGCCTTGGATCCTTCGTGCAGTTTCTGAGTTGGCCGGATTTTCTGCTGGGTCGTAGTGGAGCTGACAACGGTACTGGATTCAGTAATGTTTTCGCCTCCTTCGATGACTTCGGCCTGTCTCAACGAGAATACAGAGTGTGGGAGTGTGTAGTTTTTGCTCAGGATGATTATAGAATCTTCAAATCATTCACGGTAAATGCTGGCTTGCGCTACGAGCGACTCGGCCAGTTCGGCGACAAGCTGGGCAGAAACTCAAGCTTCGATTTCAGCAAGGCTGATACCGACCCGCCGTCGAGCGGAAGTCTTAGCGGCTATATCGTGGCTTCAAACTTCCCGGGGGCTCTCCCGCCGGGCGTGACCCGTGCGAACAACACCTTCGGAAATTACGGGGAAGGGCAAAACACAATCGCTCCGCGAATTGGGTTTGCCTGGCAGATTTGGCCGGCCAGAAGTCGGCTTGTGCTGAGAGGTGGGTACGGGATCTATTATTCTCGACCTACCGGCCAGGCGTTCTATCAAAACATGTTCGGCGCCCCGTTTTCTCTGTTTCGGTTGAACGCCGGAACGGCGAACGCAAATGCGACATTCCAAGCGCCTTTCCCGCAGCCGTTTCCTACGCCTCAGTCGTTCCCCTTGTTCCCCTCGTACGACCCCACTAGCACCACGACCATATACGCTGTCGCACCTAACTTTCGGCCCGCCGTGGTTCAGCAATATTCGTTGAATATTCAATCTGAGTTGCACGATGGCTGGCTGGCTGAAGTTGGATATGTGGGCACGCGTGGCACGCACTTGGTACGCCAACGCTCGCTTAATCAAGCGCTTTCGTGGGGTGCGGCCAATAACACCGTCAAGAATATTGGGTTGCGAGTTCCCGTTCCAGGCGTGCCCCCCGACTCCCTCGTGGAGATGGAATCTGAGGGCAGTTCTTGGTACGACGCCCTGGAAGTCAGTCTGACAAAGCGGTTGGGCCACGGCCTCGAGTTCCGCGCATCCTATACCTTTTCTAAGACGTTGGACACGGATGGCGCTGACATCAATTCTACCTCTACGGGGAACGCTCTGACGCTGGGAGATCAAAACTCACCCAGCCAGCGATGGGGCAGAGCGAGTTTTGATCGAACTCACCGTCTCGTTTTCAGCGGGACATGGACGCTTCCCGGCCCTTCGCCCGGGCCCCAACATTGGTTTTTAGGGGGGTGGAATTTGGCTGCCGTGGTCACCGTTCAGTCTGGCACCGCTCTCACCATTGCCGACGCCAATGCCCACAACGTTTTTGGCATAAGCGAAGACCGCGCGAACCTGACGGGCAAATGCACTAAAAGTGAATTCGTGACCGGAGGGCCCATCGGGTCGAAATTGAACCATTACTTCAACACATTGTGCTTCACGACCCCGCCGATAATCGGTGCGGATGGCATTGGGACAGCATTCGGAAACAGCGGAACAGGCATGGTAGACGGGCCTGGGCAAGCAAACCTGGACCTGGCAGTTACTAAGACTGTGCCAGTCTCCTGGTCCCATGAAAAGAGTACCATTGAGCTTCGCGCTGAGTTCTATAACGCGTTCAACCATCCCCAATTTGCAAGTCCAGATACAAACTTTACATCCCCAACGTTTGGCGTCATCACGAGCACAGCCATAAATTCGCGCGTCGGACAGCTAGCCCTGCGTTTGAATTATTAGTTTTGATCGGGTTTGTCGGCGGCTTAAGGGGAGACGACGGCGGTGTGCTCCGCACACAGTCTTTTGATCACGTCTTCTTGGCCTTCCGGAATTAGATAAGGGCACAGGGTATCGACGCCATGGATTTTGACAACTTCGTCCCAGAGGTGTTCGAGTTGAATCGCAGCCTCAACTTTACCCTGAGCCAACAGTGTGGGTGCTCCTTCCCCACAAACGACCACCCGACGACGTTCTCCGCTTGGTCCTGTGGCTGCCCCTTTGACGATGTCGTCCACTGCCATCGAAATTCGATCCGCATCAGGCCGATCATCAATCGTCAGCATCGAGAGCACTTCGTTAACGTCCAACGGAATGTAGGTGTTTTGTTGAATCGCGGCAACAATACCGACGCCCTGCGCGTGCAATCTTCGAAGCAGTACGTCCTGATGCGCTTTGGTGAGCAACGCGATGACTGCGTTACCGGCATTTAGAGCGGCAGCAGTAAAACGGGTGATCTCGCCTAGAAGCACCTGGTCGCCAGAACATAAGAGAATCTCATGGCGGTTCGGACCTTGAGCACCGGCAACCTCGCGAAACGCCAGATCGCTACTTACGAATGTTTTGCCCTGAAGAATGGCGTCAATCGCGGGTATCAAATCGCTCAATGCACGGGGCTTGTGAACGTAACCCAGGGCACCTAGGCTAAGCATTTCTTGCACCACATCGGCGGAAGACTCTTGGCTGAGGACCAAGATCTTCGGGGCCGGAGTGAGGCTACCCACACGCCTCGCGACCTCCGCGCCGCTCAGCTTCGGCAAGCCGAGGTCAAGCAGGACCAAATCCGGTTGCAGCTCTGTGGCCTTCCGCACCGCCTCTAAACCATCCGAGGCTTGGCCTATGACTTCGAATTCAGTCCTCTGTTTGAGAGTCGAACAGACAAATCGTCGGAACTGTTCAAAATCGTCAACAACCAGCATCTTGAACGATCGCAACAGCTTCCTCTAACCCCGCCAGCTTGAAGTTATTCCGCGCCAGCCGGCGTGGCTTCTCGCGAGCAGATTCAACTGATCTTCAGGGACGGCAAATGCCGCGACGCCACAATTCAGGAAAACCGCAAGCTCGGGAGATACGCACGCAATCGGCAGACCAATACTTCAGTCTAGGAAGAGACTGGCCCGTTGAATTTGCGCAGATTTTCCGACCGTATGATTTACAAACCAAAGTTCTGGTCCGGAGTCAGCTCCGTCACCTGTCTTCGAGCGCGCCATATAATTCGCTGTCTGGCTCACGAAATTACGGCGATTTTGGATAATTGCCTCGGCCATGTCAAGGCGATTCGATGACAAAAAATTCCGAGCTGTGCATTTCGAGTGGAAATCTGCACTTTGCTGTGCATTTCGAGTGCCGTTTTCAAGTCCACTTGCCTGCCGGCAAGGCACCCGTGCCGACAATTTGGTTTGGCGGCGCACCTACCGTCTCCCCCGCCATTGGGTGCCGGACGGTACGCAACACCGTCTCACCAGCTCCCAAGCTTTGACTGGGGGCAACTGAAGAAAACAGCTACGATTGGCACTGGCCGAGGCGCTTGTCTTTGACTTGCAGGTGATACGCCGGAGAGGAACCCGCGGTCTGGAGTGCCGCCAATGAGTTGGCTCTCTGCCTTGCAGGGTGGCACCCACGCAGGTGCGTCCGCCTCGTCGCTGAGACGCACACTTGAGCACTCATCGCCTCCTGGTGCTCATACTGGATCTTCTGGTTTCTAAAGAGGCAGGTTCAAAATCTTGTCACCAGCCTACGAGAGTGACTATAGCGTTTCAAAGTCCCTTTCCTGAGCCACGGAAAACGCCACAACCCTGCACTTCACGCACAGATGGTCAAACTCCTCAATCTCGAAAACCTCTCCCGGGTGTGCAAGTTCTGAGGCTCGTGCTTTTGCTTCTTCAGAAGTAGCAAAGGCTTCCCAGTCCAAACGATTGGTTCGACGCCAGCGGATGTGAAAGTGAATGTGGTTGGCAGCTGGACTTTCTGATTCGTGTTCCATAGTGCCTCGGCAATAGGGGATTACCCAGGCTCTGCGAATCATCTGGGCCGCGCGAATATATGTTCCATCAATAATTCCTCGCACCTGTCAGGAGTGACAGCTCTAACCGTTCGAAAACCCCATTCCTGAATTTTCGAGCGGGTTATGAGCCCAGTTTGACGGAGTCCCTGCTGCGGTTTCTGTGCACGGACAGCAGAGTCATTCATCTGGCAAAATAGCGGAGCATTTCGAGACGTTCCGTCTGTGTGCAGATATTTCTCTTACTCTTCGAGGATAGGTTTCCAGGAAGGGTCTGGATTGAATCGTTCCATCTTTATGAATTCATTAAGGGTGGCGGGCCCAAAATCCTTCTCGTAGACAACACCGTCGTTACTTACGACGAATGTGTTCACTCCGGTTTCGCCGTACTCGGCTGGTGCCGCTACCAAGGCGAATCCCCCGATCATCAGACCCTTCACAACGTAATCCATCTGGCCGAGTGGCGCTGCGGGTCCCTGGCCCTTCAGAATTTTGAAGAAATACCCATGGTAGGGCTCAGCGCTGCCGGAGTAACCCTGTTCAATCGCGCGGGCAATCTTTTCTCCCACAGGACCACCCCAGCTTCCGTCCCCGTTCTGCCAGGCTAGGCCATCCTGCTTGCCAGGCGTGCTTATTATGCGCTGGGCATACTGGTTTACGTCGTACCCTTCGCGCTTCTTGAGCGCGTAGTCGTACTGCGCTTCTACATAGCCGTGACAGACGTCAATCGCGTCCAGTTCGTTGCTGCCTATTCGACGGTTGAAGAGCTCATGGCGACCGGCTTTGGCATCGAAGTACCATTTGTTACCCAGCTTCACAAGTGGCACGGGAAATGGCCAATCCTCGTCTCCTACGAGAAGAAATGCCCGGTTTGCCCGTTTCGGGTCGACAGAAATGCTTTTCTTTTCGTCGGCTTCCGCAGCGAAGTCTGAGGCCCGCTGCCGGTCTTGTGGGTATTCACCGGAAAGAACGATGTCGTCACCATCGGCACCGAAAATTTCTTCGAGAGCGCCTTGGTCAAACTTTTCGGCGGCAGCGACTAGCGCATCGGCAGCCTGCTGTGGAGTGTCGAAGGCCTTGGCACCGACGGAAGGCGCAACCGCCTTCGCGGCAGACTGTTGCGCGGCCAAAAGCACGGGTGAAAGCAGAACCGCGCACGCCACTGAGCGCAATACCTGGAGGTGCCTAAAGAAGCTTCGATTGGCGAAGATTGATTTCACACCTGTGCTCCCATGAATTTTTCCGGTCGGTCTGAGCCGCCTATCTACGCCGACCACCGCCACGTGCGCCTCCGCCACCGAAACCTCCACCTCCGCCTCGAGACCCCAAGCTTGATGCGCCGCGGTTGCCACTGGCCCGCGAGCTCGGTCCGTTGTATCCCCTCGAACCTCTGGAGCCGCCTCCGAATGCGTCCCGGTTCCCGCCTCCGCCCCGCGAAAGATCCCGGTTTCCTATGCGATCCGCTCCGCCTCCCAGCCGGTTTGTTCCGCCAACTCCACCGGCCGCTCGGTCGCCAAAGCCTCCGCCCGCAGCGCGGTCGCCGAATCCCCCGCCGCCAGCTCGATTGCTGGCCAAGTTGCCACCCTGTCTGCCAAGCTGTTGCCGAGCGCCGGCTTGGCGGTTGGCCAGGGAATCCCCTCGCGTGGTTCCACCGAATCTATCGGCGGTCGCCCGGTCTCGATACGGCGCGCCTCCGCGATGTTGCGGATTGTGCCTCCAACTGGCGTCGCCGCCTCCGCGAGACGGCAACTGCGACGGGCGATTGCCAACTCCGAGATTACCGCCTCCCCGAGATGGCAACTGCCCCGGGCGATTGGCCCCCCCTATACTGTTACCCCCGCCGATGTTCGAGACGCGGTTGAAATTATTGTTGTTATTGATGTTGATGTTGTTGTTGCCCCAACCGCAGCCCCAACCCCAGCCGCCACTCCAGAAGGCTCCCATGAACACGCCGATTCCAAACGAAATCGCCAGCCCGGCGGCGTAGTATCCAGCTGGCGGATAATAAATAGGTGGGTAGGGATAGTAAGGCGGACCCCAAATCACGACGGGATCATATGAAGGCACATAAACGACTTGTGGATCGGCTTGCTCGATCACGACGACACTCTTGCTCTCGATGACCTTGGTTTCCACATTCTGTTGCTCAGTCGATTTCAAGTTGCCATTGTCCTGGGCTTTTTTGCGCATGCGCTGCACGGCATCCATCACACCACTTTGCTGGGCCAAAAACGCGTTACCCAAGTCCGTGGTCCACTGAATATCGTCCGCCAAGCGCTTTACTAAATCTGGCAGCGCGGCCAAGGCCTGGATACTTGGATCCCAGGGCTGCTTCGCGACGGCGTCGGCGAGTGCTTGGTCCTTGAGCCCTGGATTTTTCGCTAGCCACTGCTGGAGCTGGATAAGTTCGAGGGGGTACGTCGAGGCTGCGAGGGTCTGCGCTAGCAGTTGGTCCGGAAACAGGGCAATGGGTGCCACCAGGGAGTCTAATTGTTCGGGCGGAATTTTTGCAGCTTGATCTTCTGATGCGCGCGCGTAAGTCGAGCGAGGGGAAGAAGCGTATGCCAAGACGTCGCCTGGTAGAAGGGAAGCGCTGCATAGCATCGCTAGCATGTGGCGGAAGAATGTACGCAGAGGCTTTCGCTTTGGATTCATGGGCTACTCAGCTCTTGGCCTCTCCGGTGAAACGAATCGGTCCCTAGAACAGGGCGGGCGCACCTAGTCGTCTGTCCACGGCGTGCGCCTCCCATCTCTTCACCGCCAGCGTCACCCAACCTTCCTTTACCAAGGTAATGGCGCAGTGCTAGCTCGCGGTACTGACACAAATTACAGGTGAGCTCGTCTGGGCACGGGACGAGCGGCAGATACCTGCTTGCCGAGGGCCGGTGGTAATGCGTGCGCATTGACGGCGCCAAAGTATGCATTACCGCCACATTCTCCCTGGTCATGGGCTTTTTGTTACCGCGACCGTCAATCCGCTCGAAATGTGAGCTGAGCGATTGATCAAAGGCGGCACCGACCGGCGGATCAAGAATACGCATCCACATATTCCCGCTGCCAGGGATCCCACCAGCGTCCCAATTTTGGACAAGTCCAGTAAGGTTCCGTCACCGAACGCCAGATTTGCGATGAATAACGACATCGTAAAGCCGATTCCACAAAGCCAACTTGCGCCAAAGATCGTGCCCCATGAAAGTTCCAGGGGAAGTGTGCTTAGTCGGGCCCTTACTGATAGCCAAGCAAAGAGCCATATTCCCAGGGGCTTGCCGATGAATAGCCCCAGCGCTACGCCTACGCTAACGGGATGCTTGGCTGCAGACAGAATATTTCCGACTCGCACGCCTGCATTGGCAAAGGCAAACAGCGGCATCACGAGAAAGCTAACCCAGGGTTGAAGGTAATGCTCGATGCGGTGCAATGGTGATTGGATTTGCTCACATTGGGATTCGAGCGTGCGGACGGCTGCGTGGGCCTCAAAAGAATTAGCGTGTGCCGTCTCGAACTTATCAAGGAGTTGCCTGCTTCGCTGAAGGAAGAGATCGCCACTAAGGTTCGTCCGCGCCGGAATTGTGAGCGAGAGCAGCACACCTGCGACGGTTGCGTGTACTCCGGATTTCAGTACGGCGAGCCAGATGCAGATACCAACTGCTGCGTAGAATGCCGGCTTACGAACGCCCAGCAGATTTGCTCCGGCAGACAGCACCACTCCGGCAAGACTGACGACGAGACTGAAAATATGAATTCGATTGGTATAGAAAATGGCGATTACGAGCACGGCGATGATGTCGTCTACGATGGCCAGCGCCGTAACAAAAATCTTGAGCGAAAGAGGAACACGGCTTCCAAGCAGGGCTAGCACCCCAAGCGCGAACGCGATATCAGTAGCCATCGGAATACCCCATCCCTTTTGCAAGTTGCTGGAAGTGGTGATGGATACGTAGATCAGGGCAGGTATGACGGTTCCGCCCAGCGCCGCAACAAAAGGGAAAGCCGCCCGTCTGATGGAAGACAATTCGCCGATCAGAACCTCCCGCTTGATCTCCAGCCCGACCAGGAAGAAAAAGATAGACATGAGGCCATCATCAATCCATTCGTGGCGAGTTTCGGACAAAAAGAACCGGCCAAAACTAATAGAGACCGGAGCGTTCCAAAACGCATGATAGGTCTGCTCCCACCGTGAGTTCGCCCAGACCAGGGCCACAAGCGTGGTGGCCAGAAGGGCGATCCCGCTAGCTGCTTCTAGCTTCGCAAAGCGCAAAAATGGGCTCACGAGGAAATCGATGGATAGGTTTGTACTTCGCGAGGCCTGTGCGCGATCCACCATAGCTATCTAAGTTACGCGTATCCCTATCAACCAACAGGGCATCGGATCTGCGTAAGGATTGCGTTACTGACTGGGGGCATAGTAGCCCGTCCTGGCGTAAACACGCAGCGGCGGGAGGCCCTTGGGTGTGTGCAATTTGACTGTTATCTTTCGCCACATACCATCGCGTACCCGGCTGGCCGATTTGTATCCGAGGACGTATTGGTTTCGAAGCTCCATCCCGATCTTCGCAGCAATGTCGGGCAGTTCGTCGATGTTGTCTACAGGGAAGGCGTGCCCGCCGGTCATCTCGGTCATTTCTGTAAGGAGCGAGGGACCATTGAGTTCTTCGCTAGTCCGGGAGCGAACGCCAATTGGATCGTAGATACCGATTGCGTACAACTGGCAATCAGCTTCTTTCAGATAGCTTTTAATGTCGTTCTCATTGTAGCGGCTGTGATTGTCTCCACCATCGGATATGACCAGCAGAGCTCGTTTGGAGTTGCGTGCACCCCTCATCTGGGTGAGGCCCAGATAGATTGCGTCGAGAAGGGCGGTGCGTCCGCGTGATGTCGTGAACATCATGCGGTTCTGCAGCTCTTCTATCCGGTTCGTGAAGCCACTGGTCAACTCTGCCCGATCATTGAACGTAACCAGAAAAAACTCGTCGAGCGGATTGGCCGTCCGCATGAATTGCACGGCGGCCTCGCGCGCCTTCTCGACTTTGTCGGACATACTGCCGCTCATATCGAAGACCAAACCGATGGAAATCGGCACGTCTTCGCTCGAAACCGTGAGTATCTCCTGCTCGTTCTTGTCTTCAAAGACGCGGAAATTTTCCTTTTCGAGGCCGGTCACAAGACGATCCAGCGGATCGGTGACCGTAACGTTCACCAGCGTCAGATCGACATCGACTTTGATTGCCGCCCCCGGCTCGACTCGTGGATCGGAGACGGCCTCCCGAGGTTGGATGGGGCCTTTCGTCTGGGCAAACGCCGCAGCTGTAAGCAAGGTGCAGATAGCGAGGCAAGCGGATATCCTAGATGTCCCGGCCCAAAGTGCCGCGATCGGCGCTTGCGGCGAAAATGGACTCATTCGTCTTGCGCTAGACATGTGCCAGATCTCCTGAATCGAGGATGTCTTCGTAGCCGTGTGGGTCGAGCTTCGAAAGCACGGAGTCGGCACCTGAGGCGAAGCGACTTCGTCCCATTGCATCATCCACACGGAGTTTACGTTTGCTGAATGACTCGGAAATCTGTCAGGAGTAACAGGGTGAACTTTGGTTGCCGGACTAACCTCTGTGCGCGTGTCGGCGCCGAATCTGGCGGCTCTCTCCCAAGCGCCCGACGACGAAAGAGATCGAAGCCGAATGCGTCACTTTCGCGTATGATTGCCCACGGGCAACGAAGGACACCTATACACGAGGGCATAATGGGCCGGTAGCAAAACGCTGCGGAAACGAATGGAGTCTACAAATGCAACGAATGTTTAAGCTTTCAGCGATTGTGACAATCGCACTGAGTTTTTTAGCGACGGCGAAGGCGGACAAGTCATCGCCGAAATTTGGGCTGCCATCCTCGTACAGGCGCCAAGACGCGAATCTTTTTGACGAGATTATGGCGCACAGGAATCAGCTTTCGTGGGAGTATCACAAAGAGGACACCCTCCCGCCTCCTCTGTGCGAAACCCTTCTCGCAAACTGCCCCTCCAAGAAGCTACCGTTCAAGATTCTGGCCTTTCCGCTTGAGATTCCGGGCCAACAGGAGCAAGGAGCTCTCGTAATGAGCTGGACGGTAGACCAAAATCACCCTGATATCGTCATGCTCGCAAGCGTCACCGACGAAAGTGCCACCTTCTTTCTGCTTTCCCCTGATGGAACCTTAGCTAAGACCGCCTATCGGACTAAGAACGGTGCGTGGAGTTCCGTTTCCAATTCACTTGCACGCGACCAGTTCGACCGCGAACGGAATCAGTGGCACAGGTGGCTCGTGGGTCTCGCTGGCTCCCACATCGGCCTGACACCCTGACTCCGCAGGGAAACTTTTGAACTTGCGTGAAGCTCACGATCAGAGCCTCCTCACTGCGCTTCCTTCGGTTCATCTTTCGATTCATCCTTCACCACAACACCTTCCTTCGGTTCGTTGCGGTTCCACAGGATGGCTGCATCGTCGGCATTATGCGGATAATAGCGCAGCGACTCTTGCCCCTTCGGGTCGAGCGTCAGGTCGACACGCCGGTTGTTGGCCAGAACCGTCGTACGCAGGCGGGCGGCCAGTATTTCCTGCCTTTTGTCCTCGGGTAATTGGGGATTTTCGGTCTCAAGTTGCTTCACCTGTTCGGGGTCGAGATTGTTCTGGTCGCCAGACGCCTGTGTCTGAATGTTGCCGTCCGGAACTCCCTGACCGACCAGATACGACCTCACGAGCGTCACGCGCCGTTCTGAAAGGGCCTGATTGTAACCCTTTGGCCCTCTCTTATCCGCATGGGCGTTGAGAACCAGCCGCGCGTCCGGATTCTTTCCGAGATATTCCTTGAATTCGCTGGCAAGACCGGTCAGTACTTGCTGTTGGCTTGCCACTAATCCAACTTGAGGGTTATCCTTCGTCGGAAAATTAGTCGGAAAATAGACGCTGTTTAAACTGAGATTTGCGGGGGGTGTTACCTCGATCGAACCCACCACGCGAACCATGGCGCTTCGGGTTTCGCTCCCGCCGCAGGGATTGGTTGCACTAAGGACATAGGTCACGGTTTCATCGACCGGCCCCGGTGTGGTCTTTTGCGGGACTGGCTGTACGCTAGTCTGGCCATCCGTGTTGACTTTGCCTATTTGGGCTATCGAGACTGAATTCGCGTTAGAGGTTGACCAATTCAAAGTCGAGGACGGTGGTGTTTCAACTTTGTCGTCCACACGACGGTAACGAACTTCCTTGGGCGACGCGTCCAAAGCCGCCTGAACGGCGGTATTCACGTTCACAGTCGCACTAGACGTTGCGGTTCCGCCAGGGCCGGATGCGGTATACGTGTATGTAGTTGTTTGCTTGGGTGTGACTGACTGCGAGCCAGAAGATGGAACTTCACCAACGTTAGTGATTTCACTGTGGACGTCGCCGCTGCCGGACCACTTCAACTCACTCGGGGCTCCGCAGTCCACTTGAGTCGCACTGGCAGAAAGTTGAGCCGTAACTGGGGCCACCGCAACAGTGGCGCTTGCGGCGCCGGCGTTGAAGCGAGGCTGTGCGTTCAATTCATCACCGCGTGGCCAAGGCAAAGTCTTCTGCACGCCCCCATTATTCGTGCTGATCACAACCCTCTGGCCAGCGGGAACCGTGACCGATCCAGACCAAATGACCTGATCGCCCTGCTCGACCGTGACCTGATGTGTTCCTGCCGGAACGACAAGCTCTTGTTTCCACAGCCACTCATGGTTGAACTCGTCTACGTGTCCGACAAAATAGTCTGGCGTCTTGCCATTCAACAAGACGGCGGCGCCAGAAGGAGGACCTTCGATGGTCATCGCACCCCACGGTTTCGCGACTGTTTGGGTGACGCGATCGAGGGTCACGTCCAACTTCGCGGTCTTGTTCGCCTCGATCGTGACGCTGCGCGTCACGGGCATAAATCCGTAGTTGTAGATTCCGACCTGGTGTACACCCGCGCTGAGGCCCCGAACCATTCCACGATTTGATGGTTTCATTGCCTTGCCGTCCACGAAAATGTAGGCCTCCGGCGGTGAAGCATGAACGCTTAGCCTCCCCTCCTGCGCTCGAGCGGGCTCCACCTGCAGCGCGAACGCACCAAAGCAAATAATGGCTGCAATTCCGAGTTTGTCTTTGAAGACGGATCCATTTGTGAACGGCACGTGTCTTGGCGTCATCATGTTCGGAATGCCCTGACATCTGCGGACCACTGTTTCGAACCAACGCATGGCCCCCTCCTCTGTCGGGAAGGCTTTACGCCACTTCCAGCACCTCCCTGTAGCTTTGTAACCAGTCGGTTTGGTTAGAGATACTGTCAAAACTTGCAGTTCGGTTGGGGCGGTTGACGAAGACTGCAATTCATCACCACTCGATTCATTCAGGGAGGTCGTCGCCGGAAGCTGTAGTCTCGTGGGTTCCAGCCTTGCGACGGAGTGCCGCACTATGCCCGCGAGCAACGAATTGGCCTGGAATCCCAGGTATGTTGGAACACGAACCTGGAATCTCGGGTTTACGAGCGCAACTGAGGTCAAGCTGGAACCTGATCGTGGTCGATCAAAACAAGTTCTTCTTTCGTCTGGGAGCACGGATTCGCAAATTGCGAAGAAAGCATGGTCATTCCCAAGAAGACATGATTTCGTTCGGATTTTCGGCGCGCCATTGGCAACAAATCGAAGCGGGCCGTCCGATCACGGTCTCGACCTTATTGCGTATCTGCGCTGTGTTCAAGACCTCAGTCGCGGGTCTCGTTCGCGGACTCGATAACGGGATCTATGGGGACTAGCCCATCTGTGCCAGCTAATCTGCTCGTGGGCCTTCTATGTTATGTCTGGGAGCTTATAAGGCAGCGGAACTTTGGTGCGGTGGTGGTCAGGCCTTATTCATGACCTTGCGCCGTCTGACACGTGGTCGCAGCAGGCCTTTCTGCTTGCTGTTCGCCTGACGTGTCCGGTTCTGTTTCTTCGCTGAACCGGCCTCGCCAACAGGTGAAGGCTCCGATGCAGTGATCTAGTGCGGTTCTGATCCGATTGGGCAACAACTGATGGTTGAAAACTTGCACCCGTGGTGGATTCCAACCATACTATATGGCATCCCCGCGGCATTGGGAGTCGCTCCTTCTTCTGATTAGAAGCTTGTTGCTGTCTGTTTCTCGTCCCCGAGATTGGCATGATTTTTGCATTGCACTTATAGAACTCGTACAAGCATGTGCAGCCCCGGCGAGGAGCGACCTTGAAAAGACTTCGTATAGTCGTGGCCGACGACAACTCGGCTTTCCTCAAGAGGGTTGTGTCCCTGCTGGCGGCCGACTTCGACATTGTGGCAACTGCCTCGGATGGTAAATCGGCATTAGAGCTCATTCGCCTGCACAAGCCGGATATAGCTGTCATCGATCTTCACATGCCTGTGCTTAATGGCATCGAGATTGTCAAGCACTTGGCCAAACAGCCCTCGAGTCCACCCGTCGTGATTTGCTCCGTGGAGACTGATCCCGAGATCGTCGATGCTGCGCGACAAGCAGGTGCGTTGGCTTATGTGTTCAAATCGCGTCTGGAAAGGGACCTCGTTCTAGCTCTGCAATCTGCGGTTCGAAGAAAGCCTTTCGCCTCGACCGGTCCCCGGTAGACAACCCGCATTCTCCGCATCGCGTCTCGCCGATTTGGCCGGAGTCAGTCCAAGCAGAAGCTTGTCCGGACCGCGTTGACCGCCGGGTACTCTCGGGTTGTGGGTCGCCGTTGATGAGAGACATGAAAACTGAGCAGCATTTACTTAGGCCAAACTGTGTCGTCCAAGTTCTTATACGTAGCTTGAGCTCCCATCAGGACCAAAAACTGAGATTTGATCGCTTCTGTTTTGACGTAAGGGTTTTGGTATTATGAATTCAAGTAATCAACGTATTTTCGTCATGCGACACGATTTGTCAGGATATCGTAAAGCGCACTTGTCGCTGCCTGGCTAGGTCTGGCCCGAATCATCTGCACGCTCAAGATCAACGACCCTTAGCTGCTGGTTCTTCTGTGACCGCTTGTGATCGACAGCGCTTCTGAGTCTACGCTATGCGTTGCAAATCATGCGGTTCGGAATGGCTGGCTAATTTCAACGGAGAGTGCGCGATTCATTTTTCCGGACTGAAGAATATCGACGAACCTGTTGTCTGGGTATTTCCCAAGCTCCTGATCTGCTTGAATTGTGGCGCTACAGAATTCGCGGTCCCAGAAGATCAGTTGCGGCTGCTCGCGAGAAGCCGTGCCGCTGGCGCAGGATAGTCTCAAAGGCTCTCGGTTCAGGAGTGAACTTATGCGATCGGTTAAAATACTAGTAGTCGACGACTTTGAACGGTTCCGCCGATTCGTTTGTTCGGCGCTACAACAAAAAGCGCAGCTTCAGGTAAGCCAGGCTTCGGATGGTTTAGAAGCCATCGAGAAGGCCGGAGACTTCCATCCAGATTTGGTCGTGCTTGATATCGGCTTGCCGAAGCTGAATGGGATAGAGTCCGCGAGAAGTCTGCTTGAGCGCACTCCAACCGCAAAGATCATGTTCCTCAGCCAAGAGTCTTCTCCTGACGTAGTACAGGCAGCTCTTAGCGTGGGCGCCCTGGCGTATGTTCACAAGCCGCGTGCGCTGAGCGATCTGCTTCCCGCCGTCGAGGCGGTTCTTGCTGGCAAGACATTCGTTAGCAGTGATCTAGAATTTGGTGAGCGCATGGAGGTTCAAGCTCACAACGGCCGCCAACGTGGCGATCGTTCGGGCTACCGGCGTAGGCTGGATTTCCGGGGGCCGCGACGCCGTCGTCACTAGGGACAAAGCTTTTCACTCAGTCGCGCCATCCTCGGCACGGAAAGCAGCCGAGGCAACCTCTTGATTGAGTAGTCCTCACCTGAAGAAATCCGTCTCGTCGCGCGAAGCCCACTTTCCCTCACGGACGTAGATTTCTTGGTGCCCCGTGAAGAGAACTTCACTTGGATGCCCCTCGCTGCAGTCTGCACGACGCAAAACCGCAAACCAAGCAGCACCCGATGACATCAATTCTTCGCCTGCCAGATCCTTCAGAATCCGCCTTCCTGCATAGCCTCATATCGTTTGAGCCAAGCGCTTTGCCGCATCAGCGAAACAAGCGACCGCCGGCGTGTTCGTGTGTGGCACTGAAAGAAGTAACAGGTCTGCAGCGGCTAGCCTTTCGCTACGATCAAACGATCTTGAATCGCTCAGGCAAGTGCTTCAACGAGAGTAGACCCTTGAAACTGATTGGCCGGAACTCTGAAGCTACCGTCACAGAGGAGAAAAATTGATGATGAATGGAATTGTAGGCAGACGCGCCTATCGCGTAATCCTGTCGCTTACGGGTTTCGCACTGCTAGGCACGACGGTCGGTGCCCAGTCGACAAAGGTCGAAGGCCTTATCAAAGGACGTAACGGCGACACGATGATTCTGCAGACCCCGGGCTCTCCAAAGCTAACCGTCCTTCTGACCGACAGTACTCAAGTTGGACAGGTGCAGGGTGTGTTTAAGGCTCGCCGGAAGGAAATGTCCATGGCCGCCTTAATTCCGGGGCTCGCCGTCACGGTAGAAGGGATGTACAACGACAATCACCAACTTGTGGCGAAGTCCGTCTCCTTCAAAGGCAACGATCTGGAGCGAGCTCAATCGATCGAAGCTGGCATGCACGAAACAAAGACGCAGGCGGCTCAGAACAAAGAGGAGTTAGAAAAACAGAACGACGAGCTGAAAGCTCAAAATGCAGCGTTGCAGCAACAGCAAGAGCAGTTGACTGAGCAGCAGGCCAAGATCGCTGCGAATAAAGCGGCAATTGATGCTGCGGTCGCCCGCTTCGGCCAACTCGACGATTATTACATCTTTGACGAGCTCACCGTTTATTTCGGCAATGGGAAAACCAAGGTGGATCAGAGCTATGTGCCGCAACTGGTGGCTCTCGCCGAGAAAGCCAAGACCGTCAACGGTTATGTTGTCGAGGTGAAAGGCTATGCCTCGTCCGTTGGGAGCGCGAGTCTGAACCAACAGCTCAGCGAGGACCGCTCCGATGAGGTAACCAATATCCTGGTTCAGCAGGGACACATTCCCCTCACCAGAATGTTGGCACCGGGCGCGATGGGAGAAACTCACCAAGTTGGTAACGACAAAACGGCGGAAGGAGAGGCCAAGAATCGTCGCGTAGTCGTGCGTGTTCTGCAGAACAAAGGCATCGCTGGAATAGCATGAAGGTCCATCGTTAACAGAGCACAATGAGCGATTATTTTCTAACCAAAGGAGCCTGGTAGAATGAGGACAAGGTGGCGACTCGTCCGGAAATTACCCTCAGCGCTCTTGGCGCTCTGCATCGTCCAGTTGTGGGTCGCGACGCATGCGCAGGAATCTCACCCAGCGCATTGGTCCTACGAAGGAATGAACGGGCCGGAGAATTGGGCCCAACTCGATCCTGCGTATGCTACATGCGCTAATGGTCACGCGCAGTCCCCGATCGATATCAAGCGTACGAACCTGGCCGACCTGCCGCCTCTCAAATTCGACTACAATTCCGTCCCGCTCAGCATTATTAATAATGGCCACACCATTCAGGTGAATTATGCTTCCGGCAGCTCACTAAACGTGGGTGAGAAGACCTATGCACTCAAGCAGTTCCATTTCCATCACCCGGGTGAGGAATACGTCAGCGGTCGAAGTTTTGACTTTGTAGCTCACCTGGTCCACGACGACGGCAGCGGTCAGTTGGCCGTCGTTGCCATCCTTTTCAAGACAGGTGCCCCCAACGCGCTGCTGGACGCGGCGTGGAGGAACATTCCCGCGCGAGCGGAACAGGCGACGAGCGTGCCGTTAGTCAGCATTAACGCGAAAGACCTCCTCCCGCCGGATCACGGTTACTACACATTCCGTGGCTCGCTGACCACGCCGCCCTGCTCGGAGGGCGTGACGTGGTATGTTTTGAAAAACCAGGCAACGCTCTCAACAAATCAACTTGCGGCGTTCGCCAAGCTCTATCCCAGCAATGCCCGGCCAATTCAGCCGGTATACGGTCGCGAAATTCTAGAGACGAAATAGTTGGCGCCTTCATCATCTAACTTCGGTTCGTGACGCGTCGATTGGGTCACCGCTGACACTTCTGACAGTTACTGTTGGAGGGTTCAATGAGGTACATGAGACAGACTCTTGAGTTGATACCACCTTGACTCACGAGACGACTCTCAAAAGGAGAATCAAAATGCAGGTCAAAACCCCAAAGGAACTCTTTACGACTGTGCTGAGTGCGGCACGAGAAGGTACTGAGCGAACGGCTAAGATACTTCAGGAAATAAGCCAGGCCGCTCAGAGTCCGGAGATTAAAGAGGCCCTGGACGCGCGCATCTTTGTTAAGGACAAGATCTTGTCCACGCTTGACGAAGTCTTCAGGCTTATTGGTGAGCAACCCGTGAAATCTGGCGGCCGCTTGCTGGATGTTTTCGTTGAGGATTTCCGTCGTGAACTTGCCGAAATTCAGTCACCTGAGGCCCGGCGTCTCTTCGTCTTGGTAAAAGCCGGTCAGCTGGCCCACATTCGTCTGGGCGAGTACAGGCTCTTGATCGCTGCGGCTGACATTACTGGACATTACGGCGTAGGGGTACTGCTCGAGAGTTGCCTTGCCGATGAGCTTGCCTTTATCGAACGAGCGCGTCGCCTGGTCCGCAGTATCGCGGAGGCGAAAATCGCATTGAGAGCAGCCTCCTAAAAACACACCTGGCACGGTCATTGGTGAAGCTGTCCTGTCAACCGATTTCGTGAGTCCAAAACGATTCGACGCGTCAGGATCTAGAGGATTCTGTAGACCTACAGTGTTCGACCTAAGACGTGACGACGCGGAGGTTTCCCGTGCACAGGTCCGACGAAACGTGACTAAACCGTGTCCAGGGCGCACGAAAAGAAAAACCGCCACATTCCTGTCTGGCTGCTTGTAGTCTTTGGCACTATTATTGCGATAGTTGCGACTTGGAATTTCCAACATGAGTTGTGAGGAACGTGAGCATGTCCAAAGGCTACAAGCAGTTCCGCCTAGTACCTCATAATTAGGTTGCGCCGGCGTGTTGCGCCGGCGTTAGGACAAGCGAGAGATGCTGTTCCGCGTTTCGATTCAGAAGTGGAAACAATACCTCTTTCCTGTCCATCAGGATCGCACTCATTACGGTCTAGGAAATCGTAACTGCCTCGACAAGATAGAGTTAGCATGAACAGTGGACCGCTAATCTGCTCGTTGTGTTTCCGGTCCTAAAAATCTACAAACTACCGCGTGGAAAATGAGGATAGGTTTGCCCGTGCCCTGGGCCTGAGAATCAAGGAACTCCAGCAGAGACGAGGCTACACGCAGGAGGACATGATTTCCCTTGGTTTTTCTGCGAGACACTGGCAGCAGATTGAATCTGGCCGCCCAATCACAGTGCGCACGCTTCTGCGTATTGCGGTTGCCTTTACAGTTCCAATTGAGCATCTTGTTCGTCGTTTGGGACCGTATTCTCAGCGCAATTCGGAGGGTCAGCGTCGTGATAATTGGTGATCGCCTGAGGGAAATACGCCAGAAGAAGAAAATGTCCCAAGGGGACATCGAGCAACGGACCGGGTTGCACCGCTGTTATATCTCACGGGTCGAGAATGGGTACACCGTTCCGGCGATAGAAACGCTCGAAAAGATGGCACGGGCTCTGGAGATCCCGATGTATCAACTCTTTTACGATGGCGAGAACCCACCTGAGCTAGCGAATCTACCCAAGCACACAAGTCCCCGTCACATTGAGTGGGGCGGTACAGGAAAAGACGCCCGTTGGATGTCCGTCCTCCGCCACAATCTCGGTCGACTGACCGAAAGTGACAGGAAGCTCGTGATGTTCATGGTCCTAAAGATGGCTAGGGCAAGAGCGAACGGCTCGAAAGCAGGTTGACCGCGCCGACCTGCTACCAGTGAGAGTATCTCCCACAGCCCAAGGTAAGAATCGGTCGCACCTGCCTTTTGAAGAAGCCCTCCAAACACTAGCTCTCTTGTTAACCCTTTCAGTTGAGGCTGCTTAACCCAACTTCAGAGCCACTGGCAAAATTGACAGGTGAGTAGCGGTTAGACTCTCGGTATACAACCGGTCGAGGCCATGGCGACTTGGGACGTTTCGGCCTGAGTTCGAACAACCAGCTGGAAGGGAGAAAACATGAAGAGCAACAAGATAACAATCATAGTGAGTTCGATCGCGGCATGCTTACTGGCGTTGGTTGCTGCACTCGGCGCAAGTGGCGAGAAAGCTAAAACCAAGGGAATGATCGTTTCTCGCACTGGAGAAACGTTGATCGTAAACGGCCCGGACGGGAAGGTAACTGTAGTTCTAACCGACAATACGGATACGAAAGATGATAAAGGGCTGTTTGGCTTGGGCAAGGAACACATGGCCAACACCGTCCTCATACCAGGGCTAAAGGTGAGCGTCGAAGGCGTGTCCGTCGAGGGAGGCCGGATTGTAGCGAATACGATCACTGTCGATGGCGACGATCTGGAAACGGCTGAGATGATTCAGTCCGGCCTCCATCCCACCGCGGAGCAAGTAGCCGCGAACGTGCAGTCCCTCTCTGCCCATCAGCAGGCCATTTCCACGAACCAACGAGGCATCGCTGCAAATCAAAAGAACATTGCGGCTAATCAGCAGGATATAGCCACCAACAAACAGCAGATTGAGAAAAACATTAAAGATATCCAGGAGAACACCGATCGCTTTTCGCAGTTGAGCGAATATGACGTCAAGGCCGAAGCAACTGTGAAATTCGGAGCCGGCAGTTCGAAAATCTCGGCGGAGGACTTGGAACAGCTTAAACAACTCGCACAAACTGCAGCAAGTCTGACTGGATACATCGTCGAGGTGAAAGGCTTTGCCGATGCAAGCGGCAACGCCCTCATGAACGAAAAACTGAGTGAGGACCGCGCCAAAGCGGTAGTCGGCTACTTGATCCAGCAGTGCAACGTACCAGTCCGCCATGTCGTAGCGCCTGGCGCGATGGGAGAATACCAGCCAGTGGCATCAAACGAGACCAAGGAAGGTCGAGCCGAGAATCGTCGCGTCGAGGTTAAAGTGTTAGTTAACAAAGGCATCGCTGGCATGTAGTAGCTCGTTCTTCCAGCAATCAGTTCTATGGCCTAGTTTTGTTCGTGGGCGATTGGAAAGCAAACGCTAGAGGTGAAGCGGCTATCCAGCGCTCACTACCAAGGCGTCCCAATTGCCTGCAATCCCCGATGTTCTGGTCGCGCCGGGCAGGCGAGCGATCCGCTACATTCATGCAGGCTGACGGAGAGTCTATTCCAAGCATAACTGGCCATCCTCGGCCGTGAGGCTGTTAGGTCTTTCCTCGCCCGAAGGTTATCCCCATGTCGATTCGTTGCGCATTCATTGGCCCACATCCGGCATTTCCTAATCATCTCCGCCTCGCAGATCTCTCCCAGAGGCAGTTGGCCGGAAATCCGCACGAGGCCATTGCTGGTTTGACTGCTGGAAACAAAGAGCGTATCCACTTATTATGGCCTTTCTGAAGATACTGGTGGTTGAGGACTTCGAGGCGTTTCGGAGATTGATTTGTTCAGTGCTTCAAGGGAGGACCGAGTTCAAGGTAATACACGCTTCGGATGGCTTGGAAGCCCTTCAGAAAGCCGAACAATCCCAGCCTGACTTGATCCTGCTGGATGTTGGCTTGCCGATGCTGAACGGGTTGGAAGTTGCCCAGCGCGTACGCAGGCTCGCCCCGCGCGCAAAAGTTCTGTTTGTTAGCCAAGAGATTTCGTCCGACGTGGTCCGCGAAGCCTTTCGCGTGGGCGCACAGGGCTACGTTCACAAACTACACACCCAGCGCGATCTGGTGTCTGCTATCGACACGGTTTTGGTAGACAAGAAATTCGTTAGCCGCGGCCTAGAGTCTAGTGACAGTACGGACGCCCAGGCTGCTTACCGCCACGAGATTCTTTTCTGTTCTGATGAAGCGGCCATTCTGGACGGCCTTACTCGTTTCATCGCTGGCGCCCTCAACGCTGGCAACTCGGCGATAGTGTGGGCCACCGAGTCCCATAGGGCTGGCCTTCTTCAAAGGTTGTACGCGCAGAGCGTAGATATAGACGCAGCCATTGAACGGGGAACCTACATTGCATCGGACGTCGACGAGAAGCCCGACCCGATTCGAATGCGCGAAGCCGTTCGGGGTTTAATTGAGGCTGCCTCTAAGGTAGGAAAAGAACGTCCGCGCGTTGCTGTTTGCGGCGAACGCGCGGCTTGCTTGTGGGCAGAAGGTAAAACGGACGCAGCGATTCGGCTCGAACAACTTTGCAACGAATTAGCCAAGACACAAGACGTGGATATCCTATGCGTCTATCCCTCGCTTTGCGGCGAGGAAGCGGAGCAGGCGTTCAAGAGCCTTTGTGCCGAGCACACGGCCCTCTATTCTCGGTAAAAGCTGGCAAGTTCGCCAGGGATACGTGGAGAGTTTGCTGTTCCGGACGCTGGGTTGCATTCCCTTGCAAGACGCCGCGCCGCTGCTGGATCACTTCACGCTTTGACTTGCTACCTGTGCCATCCAACTTTCAGAGTTGGCACTAACCCCAAGCTCTGAAGGCGCTCAAAATACAACAAGGCCCAGAACACACTGTCAAGACTTCCAGTATCCCTCTGGCAGGTCTCCGGTTAGGTTTGCTTACGAACATGGAGGCGACCTATGGGAGAAGATCAAGAACCGAGACCAAGCGAAAGACCGCATGAACTCTGGTGGTCTCGGGCAAATCGCTGGGGCGCAGGCGCAGCGGCACTGTTGCTGGCCGTCGGAGGATTGGCCCTCGTTTACAGCGGTCGCCAGGAAGCGATCATTAGCCGCCTTGCCTCAAACGAAGCAGACGTGAGTGCGACGATTGGCCAAATGCTAAGTCAACTTAATACCATCGCCGCAAAGCTGGACGAGCTTTCTGGAGACCAAACCACGCCAGCACCTCCTACTCAGCACCCCGGCACCTTATCAGGACACTCCGACGCAACCGTTGCCATCGCAAAACGGACGGCAACTGAAGCAAACCGCTGGAAGGAATTGCAGTCTCGTATCGATCAACAGCAAAAGCAGCTGAACGAAACAAAAGCGAGCTTAGAACAGACGCGGTCGGAGTTCGAAAAGAATCTCAATTCAACCCACAACGAGCTGAGCGACACCGTCGCCAGAACGCACGAAGAGCTCTTAGCGCTCATGAAACGGGGCGAAAGGACCTACTTTGAATTTGACCTGTCGAAATCGAAGCAGTTCCAGCGTTGGGGACCGGTGATGCTGTCACTGCGCAACGCGGACCCCAAACGCCAGACCTTCGACTTGGCGATAGTCGTAAACGATAACGAGCTGACGAAAAAAAAGATCAACCTTTATGAACCAGTCTGGATTTATGAAAACCATAACCAACAGCCGTTACAGGTTGTTGTGAACAAGATCAGCAAGGACCGTGTCCACGGCTACGTGAGTGCACCGAAATACGGCCAGGAGGAACTGGCATCCAATGTGGTGCCCGTGCCCGCGCGGTCCTCGGAGCCGAGCCAAACTACGAATTCCCAACTTAAGCCCGTGCATTGAGCCAATTGGAATTAGTGATTGCGTTACGGACTCAACTCATGACGGACGGTCAGAATATATAGAGGGGACAATGATCTCACGCCAAACGCTCGTGCTCACGTGCCTAGCCGGCCTTGCAGGGACTCAATTTTCGGCGCCGGGCGTCCGTTCCCAGGATTCGCAAGATAGACCTATCGAACCCAGACCCAGCACAGGCATGCAGCAGCCGTCCGAAGGCACAATCTATGTCCGCGTCGCTCTCGTGAGTGCGCCGGTGGTTGTTACCGACGCTAACGACGAGCCAGTCCTCGATCTCCAAAAGGAGGCTTTTCATTTGCTCGACAACGGTGTTGGCCAGACGATCGAAGCATTCGACTTGGGCGGCGAGCCACTCTCAGCCGTGCTGGTGTTTGAGACCAGCTCACGCATCGCGCCACTTTTACCCGCGGTCCGGAAGTCAGCGATCGTTTTTACCCAAACCGTAGTTGGTCCATCGGGAGAAGTTGCAATCCTGAGCTACGACTACGGCATCGGACGACTGCTATCCTTCACGATGGATCACGACAAAATCGAGAAGACCGTTTCCAGTCTGAAAGCGGGCAACAGCGGTTTACGCCTGTACGACGCGCTATCTCAAGCGGTCGAGCTGCTAAGCGATCGTCGCACTGAGCGGCGCCGCGCCATCATTGTTGTTGGCGAAGCCAGCGATGGGGGAAGTGAAGAAGAGCTCGGTGAGGTCTTGCGGCAGGCGCAACTTGCGAACGTTGTCATTTATAGCGTTGGACTTTCGCCGATGGCTGCGGCACTCCGTGCGGAGCCATCGCAAGCCGCTCCGCTTCAAATAACGCCCCCTGGAACATTCGGCAGCGGGCCCACGTTCCCGGGCACAGCGCAAACAGCGACGAGCGAGCAGCAGTATAGCGGCAACATCGACCTCCTTGGGATTGCAGAGTGGGCCGTGCGGAACGTCAAAGGGGTGGTCAAGGACCATCCGCTCGAAGTGGCGGCCACCGCGACCGGCGGAACGTTTCAGTCGGTTGCAGGAGACCGCAGTATCGACAAGGCGATAGACGCCATCGGCGGAGAACTCAATTCACAATACATTTTGAGCTATCGGCCCGTAGGCTCGGATATCGCTGGCTACCACCAAATCAAGGTGACCGTGGATCGGCCAGGAACGAAAGTTCGCACACGGCCGGGATACTACCTCGAAGCGAAGTAGAGTTTCTCCATTCGAGGCGACCCACACCAAACTTAGCGCCATATGCAACCGATTGCGCCGGTGCCGACGGCGCGAGTATTCGGACCGAACCGTCGAGAGCTCGAATCGAAAAATCGCCAGAAGTGGAGTCATAGGGCAAACTAGCAAAATCGGCGCTCCTCGTGGCTCAAGCCTTCGGCATTGCCAGGGCCCAGGCCGCCTTTTTTGCCTTGGATAACCACCCCTCCGACTTGGCCGTTCGCGTCCGCGCCAGCGGCGATCGCATACATGTTCGCGTGGTTGAAGATGTCGGTGTGCGTGCGGCACGGTGCGATGAATTGGTTGCACGGCAAATTAAAGCGATCCCGGATGTGCGCCCACTCAGCACGGTTCAAGGTTCGTTGTCGAGAAGAATTTGAGCCTACTACATAAATCCGTCTTTAAAGACGAACCGATCTATCACGCCGAAATCGACCCGAGTCATGAGCGCATTTCAGAGATCTTTGTGCGGGCAAACTCAGGCGGAGAGGAGCTGAGCAAATCCGACCTGCTGCCGTCCACAAACGATGCACTGGGGGACTTGGAAATGCACGCGAAGAAATCAATTCTTCCGTTGAAAAACTGAATGCAGGATTACCTTTGCGATCTGGCCTAGGTTGAATGAGAAGTTTCATTATTGCGAAGGAGGCGTGGTGAGACGGGATTTGCTGTGTGCTTCGAGTTCCGAGGCCTTCTTGGCGTTGCCTATTTTCCGGTAGTATCCCGCAAGCGCTAGGTAAAGCGGTCCATTCTCTTGCCGGGATTGCAGGGCAGTCTCGAGCAATGAAATTGCTTCTCGAGTTCCCCGGGTTTGGTCGAAACTCTCCGCGATTTGCAATATGGCTTGAGGATCCGACCGGTCGGTAATCCCAGCGTCTTTGTACAGACTCAAGATCGAGGCATAGTCCTTATTTGAGTAGTAGGCTTCCACCAAGCGCGTGCGCGCGATTTCGTCCGAATGGTTTCGGTCCAGCGCTCGGCGGAACCACGGTCGTGCTTCGTTCATTTTCCCTTGGGCGAGCAAGCAAAGAGCGCGTTCGTTATCGAACAGTCCGCTTGCCGCGTCTTTCGCGAGAGTCGTGTCGGTAAGGTCCCACACATCGTTGTTTGCGATAGACTCCGGCGAGACACCAAAGGGGAGGGTCTGGTAAGTGGTCTGGGGTGTCCCGGCCTGATTGATCGAGATGCTCATGATGTAGTTGCCTGGTGGTTCGTTTTCAAGCGGCAACTTCTTGCCATTGACCAATGACCCGGTCGAATCGAATTGCTCTTTTGCGATGGTTTCGCTGACTCTCGTTGTTCCCCCGGCAATTGCCGGGCGACCAACCGCGTACTCCACGGTCAACTTTTGGTCTGCGTATTTTGCTGGATCTTGGGGCGGGGCCCAGATTTGATAAGCGACCTGTATCGGCTCCCCAGGAGCCAAAGTGAGGGGATTCGTTCCGAGGGGCACAAACTTCAAGCCGGCTAGGGTGAAGGGGTTAGTATCCGCACTGGCCGGGTCCACCTCCTTGACTGAAGAGTACGGAATCACGCCGGCGAGGACGACCCCAGTTGGACCGATTTCCGGAATCACGACATCTTTTTGCGCCTGGAGCGCCCTCTTGTGCTCCCAGTCGGTCAAAATGAACTCCAAGTGGAATTTGCCGGGAGGCAAGGGCAAAGATCCTTCGTATCCGACGCGGCTGCGTCTTATGTCTTCAAACTGCTGCTTGTCAATGACGTCGTTGACTCTCTTGTCTTGTACGAATATAGGCTGATCGCTCTTAGCCGAATCAAGGACTCGCACCTGGGCTTCCAGATTGAAGGCCAATCGGCCGTCGGGGCGTTGTTGCAGTGCCAAATCCGAAGGCTGTCTGAATCGAATCGCATAATCGAGCCTGGTAAGGCCACGCGAATCGCGTAGCGGCAATGTCGCTACGTCTAAATTCTGTCCGGGTATGAGCAGGCGAGCTTTGACGGTTTCAACCAGAGCGCGTCGGCGGTCGAGTTCTTCCCGGGTAAAAGGGTTGTTTGCGAGTCCTTTGATGGTTGCCAGCATCGTGTCCGATTGCAAGCTAGGCCGGTCGGCGTTCGGATCAATGGGTTCATCCGGAATCAGGCTTTGCGACAGGTGCGCAACCAGGGGTCCAACTGAATCCTGTATGGCGTTGATAGCTCCCTGGCGGTCATTGATGTATTCGGTCCCCGTGACGAGTTTGTCCGGACCGTCGATAAAGGGGCTGTAGAAGCGAAAATCGCCAAAACCCTCATGCTTGTAAAACATCAAGTAGAAAAACGGGGGGAGCGATGGGTGATTGTACGAGTAGAACCAGATCTCGATGGGGAACATGTTCGCCGCGTTGTAATGGAGTTCCTTCTGCTGAGGCGGGCCGAGAGTGATGTAGGCGCGGCCTCGATCGGTTCTCCAGCCTTCTTCGTTAGAACCTGCACCAAAATGCGCATTCGCATATGCGATCCGCTCGTAGACTTGGTCCTTGAATGTGTTCTCGGGGGAGCCGGAGTTTGCATTGCGCAATTCCCAAAAGTTTTGAATGAACTCGTCGCGAGCGTCGTTTGTGGTCAGTTTGAGGAAGGCTTTCCGCTCATCGCTTGTAATGATGTACGCCACATCCCGCTCCAGCCATTCCTTGTAGCTCTTTTCGAGCTTTTGTTTTGGCGCGGCTGCGGGGCGAGCCACTGCAAGCGGAAGAAGACTCGAGACTAGAAACGTCACGACGCAAAACGAGGTGCGCATCGCCAACCGGGTCCACCGCAATCGGGCTGCAGGGCTTACTCGCAGAAACCACCTGACGAAGGACTTTGTGATGAAAGCGTCCTGGTGTTGGACCTACCGGTCGCGTATCAAGTTTCGAGCTTCAATAAGGCAACCTGCTCCCTGATACGGAACGGTGGGATCAGAAGTTGAAGGCGACGTGGAATCGGGCGCTGAACGGCTCGACGAACCCGAGAATTAGATTTTGCCCTGCAGCGCTGAAAGGGTACGGGTAGTACCCCGGCTTAGTGTAGTCAGGGCTCTTTATTCCAAAAGTGACGTCCCCGAACTGGTCAATCAGGAGGTTCCTCTTGGAGTTCGCGATGTTCAACATATCTATGGCGAAGTGCAGTGACTTTGTCTCGCTGATCTTCCAGGGATAATCTAGGTGCAAATCCACCGTGCCGGTCACGGGCCCACGGCCCAGGTCACCACGCCCAAACAGGGGCACCTCGCCCGTGTTGACGTACGGCTGCTGGGCAACCAATGTCGTAAGTGGAAGGCCGGATTGGATCTTGACGCCGGGCGTGACGATCAGCCCTTTCAGTTTAGTTTTGTCGAAACTATACGTGGGATAAATGTTCACGATGTGCAGGCGATCTGCATTAAGGGGGCCGGGCACCAACTGGAAGCCAAGTTCGCCGAGCACGCCCGGGGTGAAATCGAAAAGGGAGCTGATTCCCGGATCGTTTTGGCCGTTGTCATTGCGGAAGGCGCCCTCATAATTTCCGCGCAGACGCGCGATCCGCCAATTCGAAATCAGCGACCAGTTGTGACTCATCGCTTTATTGATCTCGATCTCGATGGCCTGGTAATTGCGTATGGCATTCGGGTAGCCGTCGGGAATCCCGTCCGGCATTCCCTCGCCGCCGAAGAGGGCACCTGTCAGAGGAACAAGTGTAGGAAAGCCCACGGTTCCACAAGTGTTGCCCGTTGTGCCGCCGCATTTCGGGTTGGGCATTGTCCAAGGATTATCATTGAGCGACGGGTAGCAAATTCCCCCTACAGGGGTCCCAAAAGTATTGAATAGGCCTGCGGCGAAATTTGGCGTCAGGGCATTCTTGGAATCGAAACATGAAGCAGGGATTCCGTAGGCTTGGAGCGCCGCCATATTGGAGGCGCTCGGACTCAGCTGCTCGTTCTGAAGGGCGGTCGTAAATGCTTTCGATCCTTGGGTTGACGCGGGAACAGCTGCGAACGTTACGGGCTGTGGGTTCACCGTAACGTCCGTGTTTTTGCCCGGGTTGCCGATGAAGTAAGTGCCGGGCTGTCCCGTGAGGTTTTGCTCGATCGAAATAGCAGTAAAATCTTCGATGACCCTCTTGAGCCGTCGATCAATATATCGGACCGAGGCCGTGATGCCCCCCCGGAATTCATGTTCGGCGCCGATCACGAACTCGTCGTTGTATTCCATTCTCGTGCGCGGCGCAAAGAGCTGGCTAGGACTAACAAGAAGTAAAGTCGGATTGACAGCTACTCCGCCACTCGCATTATTGAGGACGTTCTTGGAGTCGAAATTCACCGTATTATATTGATTCAGTGTTACCAGATTCGAGGTGCTTGCGGGGCCGCAAGTGCCGTCATGACAGTTAGTTGTTTGGGGCGCATAGTAAATGTTTTCGACTTCGTTTTCAGCATTGAGTTCGCGGACCGCCGCGTCCAGAGGCATGATCCAGGCATAACGAGCAAAGTTCGCATAGATTTTGGATTTGCGGTCGCCTTTCGGGTCCACTGTGAAGCCGATTCGCGGATTCCATTGATCGTTGATGACTTGCTGGACGCCGGCGCCGGACGCCAAGCGCTCCTGCTCCCACCTCAGACCCATTTCCAGAGTGGCGTACTTGCTCATTTCCCACGAATCGTCCACATAGGCAGCATGGTATTTGCCGGTGTTCTTGCTGGTGAAGCCGCTGAATTGACCTCGCGACTCCTGCAGGACCACTTGCTGCGGATCGAAAACAAAATTTCCAGACGAATCAAGGTGACCATATCCCGGAACGTTCATGTATGGGCACAGCGTGCATGTCGTGGTTCCGGGAGTTGTTCCGGGAGCTGCTACCGAGGCAAGTACCAGTTGGAGGGCGAACTCTTGGCTCTGGCCAGCCACAATCGGCTCGTTCGTGCCGAAGTAATGCCCGCCCTGCACGTTTGTCAGCTGGATCGGGAGCATTCCTCCGCTATAGCCGAGGTTATCGTTATAGGTTGGGTAAAGCCAGTTATACCCTACGGTGAATGTATGCTGCTGCCCCAGAATGGTAACGGTTTTGTGGACGTCGAATTGAACTCCCTTGGAATTCGAGTCATAGGTCTCAAGAGTTCCAAATCCCTGTGCCCTGAACTGTCCTCGCGGTTTGCAACTCGCGCCCACGACTGCGCAGCTGACCTGCGTCAAATCGGCAATCTCAGGAATGTCGAGCGGGACTTCTGAGAACCGGTTCCAGTTCATCGTGAAAGCGCCATCCAAAACAAGACTCGAGCCCAACGTTCCGTTGTACCGAACGGCTAGGTTTCGCGACCCAAAGGTCTGCGTTGTATTTGCCGTGGCGTTGTCGATGTTTAATGTTGACCAGGGGGCGAGATTGCTGTGAGTGGGATCGCCGAAGACCGACGCTTCAATCGAGTGATTGACGTTCAGCTGCCACGTTAACTTCGCGCTGTAGTCCCATATCGTGTCCTTGCGGTCGACTACTCCGTTCGTCGCGGTAAAAAGGCCTGATCCGGCCGCCGGTGCGACGTAATCTGTGTTCCAGGTAGGGTTGAAGGCGCCAAAGAAGAACAGGTGGTTTTTGAAATAGCCGGAGGGTACGTATCCACCGAGTTCAAAGTCGCCTTCATATCCCTGCGGCGCCAGAAACCTCCCAAGCTTGTTTACGGTGCCAAAATCATCATTGTTCCGGTAGGTCGCGCTCATTCCCGATGACTGGAAATACCCTCCCACCACGCCGTGAAATGCATTCCCTCCGGATTTGGTCACCATGTTGATGACGCCGCCGGTTGAATGGCCGTATTCGGCGCCAAACGCGGCGGTGTTGACCTGTACTTCCTTCACAAAGGAAGCATTAATCCCGACGCCGATCCCGCCATATGTGCGGTGGTAAACGCCCAGACCTCCGAAGGACGGATCGTTGAGTAGCACGCCGTCTGCGATATACGCGTTTTCCAGGCCCGATCCCCCGGAGATTGCCGGGTTCATGGTGCCGGCACCGATGCCTGATGCAACACCCGGACTCACATAGAAGATGCTGGTGACGCTACGCGCCAACGGCAGATTCTCGTAAACGGTGTCTGGGATATTAGCGGTCACCGCAGTGCTCTGACTCTCGACAGAGACGGCAGATGCAACCACCTCGATGTTCGCCGTTACCGCCCCAAGTTCCATCACCACTCGAATCGAGCTGGTTTTGTTGATCAGTACCTCGACTTTTTGAACCGTGGTGTTCTTGAAGCCGTCTTTTGAAACCCGAACATCGTAAAATCCCGGGACCCGTGCGGGGAACGAGAACTCGCCAGAGTCATTGGTCATTCTGGTCTCACTAATGCCCGTGGGCCCCGTGATGGAGACCGTTGCACCCTGGATAACAGCGTTCACTGGATCCACAACAACCCCACTTAGCGTTCCCCGGACCGCAGATTGATCCTGGGCGCACGTGGTTGTCGAAACGAAGCTGGACAGAATCAGAAAGAAAACAAGGCTTGCGAATTTTCCTTTCATGATGATCCTCCGTTGGTCTGCCGAAGGTCCGAGGCTGGGCGGACGAATGCGAGACCGTAGCTTGGGTTGTTCGGCAAAGCAAAACCTCTCGGGAAAAATCCTCGATGGTTGCAGCTATCACGGGTCAGCTGGGACCCTCTGAAAACAACCCCTTGATTGAGCCATTTGGCCAAACGCCGCAGGCCTGTGAACCTGCCAAATTTGACAGGCGAAGACCCTTGCTGCTCGGGACGAACTATCGTTGCGGCGCGGTGCACCGAACTCCGGGGGCTAGGAAAGCGACGATGCTGATGTGCACCCCGAAATCATCGACCCGTTAAGGTCAAGCTTTCAGGACGCTTCTCTTGAGAGGATGCCTCTTCTTGAAGCGACAGCCCCATAAATGCCCACTTCGCCGACACGCCCAGCGTACAATCGACTCGGTCTGAATCCCGCCAAATGTGAAATACGCCCGCACACACGCCGTGAAACCTGTCAAAAATTCCAGGTGCACATAATTCTTGAACGAGAAGCAGATTCCCCAGTTTGTTGGAAAGAATAGAAATGCAAGCAGGAAATGGAATGGTTAGAATGAAGGCAGGCGCGCACCTCGCCGGTGTCATATAGAGGTGTCATGTGAATGGTGTCAAATCACCCAAAAAGCGAACAAAGAAAGAAAAGAGAAGGAAAATCTGACTAATCCGATTTGATCCGAACTTGCTGATTTCCCTCGATTAGGCTCGGCTCCGACAACTTGTGATGACATTGGATTCATGGCGGTTAAAAAGGCTGTAAAAATCAAATAAGTGCTGCATCTGGTGGCGCTTACAGCCGAAAAGGTTACGCAGCCACCCTCTTGAATTGGGCTGAAGTTGGAGTGCGCCGGGTGGGGTGAACCCCTTTCGTGGCACAGATTTTAGGGCACAGCTTCCGTTTTTGTAAGAGTGTTCTTGCATCTTCTAGCAGGAGAAGGGGTCTGGGGAAGGGGACGGCATTTGAGTCCCCGTCCCCAGCAGCCCTTTCGAAATCTT
>Ga0307478_10000115_pt1 | contig 94081 bp, 77 predicted proteins | sample atmos_gasesECM4C_2_FD_203713 | JGI IMG/M metagenome (GOLD analysis project Ga0307478, IMG submission 203713) | Hardwood forest soil microbial communities from Morgan-Monroe State Forest, Indiana, United States - atmos_gasesECM4C_05 | ecosystem: Environmental > Terrestrial > Soil > Temperate...
CGCGATCCTGCCCTGGATTCCACGTGCGGCCGAAATCGATCAGGAAAAAGATAAAGGACTGCAGTCGTTCTCGAAAATTCTGTCGGAGAACTGCTCGATTCATAATGCCGCCACGTGGATTCTGCAGAATGAGCCGTGGGATTTTCTTGCAGTCTACTACAACGGCATCGACCACTTCTGCCACGGTTTCATGAACTACCATCCGCCTCGCATGGAAGGAATTCCGGAGGACAGGTTCGAGATTTATAAAGACGTGGTCAACGGCGCTTACCGCTTCCATGACATGATGCTGCAAACTCTGCTCGATCTGGCCGGTCCGGATACGACTGTATTGATCGTGTCAGATCACGGTTTTCATTCCGATCATCTGCGGCCCCGTGGCATCCCGCAGGAACCAGCCGGGCCGGCGGTGCAGCATCGTCAGTTCGGAATCGTTTGCATGAAGGGCGATCACATCAAGCAGGATGAAAGAATTTATGGGGCGACACTGCTCGATGTAACTCCGACCATCCTGACTCTGTTTGGCCTACCGATTGGCGAAGATATGGACGGGCGCGTGCTGGTGCAAGCCTTCGAAGAGCCGCTGCTAATTGGGCGTATACCGAGTTGGGAGAATGAACCGGGCGAATGCGGAATGCATCCCGCCGATTTGAGAATGGATCCTGCTGCGGCGCAGGCGGTTCTGCAGCAATTCGTCGCTCTGGGCTACATTCAGCCGTTAAACGAAGACCAGGAGAAGGCGGTCGCAGTGGCCGTGCGCGAACAGCACTACAATCTTGCTCGCGTTTACATCGACGCGCGTCGATATACGGAAGCGCTGGCGATGTTCGAAGAACTGGTGAGTAAGTGGCCGGACGAAGCACGATTCATGCAGCATTTGGCTCAGTGTTATCTCGCGCTGGGCCGCCGTGCCGAGGCGAAAGAACAGCTGGAAAGGCTTTTAACGTTGAAGCCTAAGCCCCCTGTGCGAAAGGGGCAACCGGCACAAGAGAACGCGGAGCCCGGTGTCGAAGCCGAAGCGATTGCAGAAAAGGCCGTACCGGACTCTACTCCTCCAGACGAAACGCCGAAGCCACGGCCGTGGGCCGATCTGCTGATGGGGATCATTCATTTTGAAGAGGGCGACATGGACGGAGCTCTGGATAATCTTCTTAAGGCGGAGAGCGCCGATCCTCGCTTGCCGGATTTGCATTTACGCATCGGAGAAACTTATCTGCGCCAGAAACGCACCGATGATGCGGAACGAGCCTTTCAGCGCGCGCTGGACATCGACGGCGATAGTCCTGAAGCGCACTTGGGCTTGGCTGTGGCTCGACTGCGTCAGCGCAAAAATGAGGATGCCGCGGAACAAGCTTTGCTTGCGGTAGGCTTACAGCACTTTTTGCCGATGGGGCATTTCTGTTTAGGTGTCGCCCTGGCGCGGCTCGGGCATCGCGACCGCGCGGTGCTGGCTTTTGAAACGTCGCTCAGCATGCTTCCCGGACTGATCGCTGCTCATCGCTGGCTGGGCGCGTTATATGCGCAACCCGGCGGCGACATCGAAAAATCGGTGAGGCATCGCGAGATTTTTCTTCGCATGAGGCGCAGGCAGCAAACAAAGGTAGAAGCGTGATCACCGTCGTTTCCGGTCTGCCGCGCTCGGGTACGTCGCTCATGATGCAGATGCTGGCGGTAGGTGGCGTGCCGATTCTTTCTGACGGCGAACGCGTTGCCGATACCGACAATCCTCGCGGCTACTGCGAGTGGGAGCGCATCAAGCGGCTTCCGCAGGAACCTTCTTGCATCGATGAGGCCGAAGGCAAAGCCGTGAAGGTTATCTCTCAGCTATTGTTTGCCGTGCCCGTCGGACGCACCTATCGAATCATCTTCATGGAGCGCCCGCTGCCCGAAGTGGTTGCTTCGCAGGCCGAGATGATTCGGCGCCGGGGAACTTCGGGGGCGGCAGTGCCGGAAGCGGCGCTGATCGCGGGACTCCGGGCACATCTCAACCAGGTGAACGCCTGGCTTTCCCAACGACACGAATTCCTTGTGAGGCGCCAGCCCTATCATGATGTTCTGCGCGACCCTACCGGCGCTTCACACGGTATCAGGACTTTTCTTGATCGGGAGTTAGATATCGCGGCGATGACCAAGGAAGTGGACCCATCCCTTTACCGCAACCGAACGAAAGATGCGGCAGTGAAAATTTGACCGCAACAAAGCGACGCTTTCCATCGCGACGAACGGCCCGATCCCTCGATGGCTCTGCCGTTACACCGCCTCACCTCCCGAAAATGCAAGCCAAGCGCCCCTGTGGAGGCGATAACTAACGGGATACCCATGCCCAAACGCCCGATTGCTTTGTGTGTGCAGTTCTGCGGTAATCAAAATGTAACTATCAAGACTTCTTATGAATGACTTTGTACCACGAAAATCGGCAAACGACGCCGCTTCCTACCCGCCGCTTTCGGATCAAGTGTTTGTGCGCTCGCGATCCGTGGTCTCTCGACGGGTCGCTGGCGAAACGTTGATTGTTCCAATTCGCGGCAAAGTCGGCGATCTAGCATCGATTTACAGCTTCAACGAAACCGGATCTTTGATCTGGCAAACGTTGGAAACTCCCAGGAGCCTCGTTGAGTTGATCGAGGTTGTCGAAGCGGAATATTCGGTCGAGCGCGAACGGGCCGAGTCCGATGCGACGCAATTCTTAAACGAGATGCTCGCCATGGGATTGGTCGAAGTTTGCTCAGGCGTTGCAATGAGTGCGATGGAATTATCGGCGCGGCAAAAGTTGGCAGCAGGCGCGGATTGATCGCTAGAGCTCAGCAGTTTGTCGAACCGGGAGGGATATGGACCAACTGACCTACGGGGCGTTCAGCGCAGACTTGCACCAGCGCCAGTCTGGGCAGCGTGCGCCCATGCAGGTGTCGATTGAAGTGACGCGCCGCTGTCCGCTTGAGTGCCAGCACTGCTACAACAATCTTCCCATGGGCGATCAGGACGCCCGCAGCCGCGAGATGACCACGGAAGAACACTTCCGCATGTTGGACGAGTTGGTTGAAATGGGCTGCTTCTGGCTTCTCTACACCGGCGGCGAAATTTTTGCCCGGAAAGATTTTCTCGAAATCTACACCTATGCCAAGAAGAAAGGTTTCCTGATTACCCTCTTCACCAACGGCACGCTCATCACCGAAAAGATCGCCGACTATCTGCTAGAGTGGCCGCCCTTCGCTATTGAGATCACGCTGTACGGACGTACCCGCGAAACCTACGAAGCGCTGACGCAGATGCCTGGTTCGTATGATCGATGCCTGCGAGGGATTGAGCTATTGCGCGAGCGCGGCCTGCCTCTGAAACTGAAGACGGTAGCGACTAGCATCAACAAGCATGAGATCGGGTCAATGAGGCAGTTTGCAGAAGGGGAATTAGGTGTGGGGTTTAAGTTTGACGCACAAATTAACCCACGCGTTGATTGTTCGCAGAGTCCGCTTGCGGTGCGACTCGCACCGGAAGAAGTGGTAGCCCTGGATATGGCTTCTCCAAAAAGCGCGAGCGAATATCGGATGCTGGCCCAGAACGATGCTGAGAGTCCCGCGAATCTCATGAACAGCGACAGCGTCTACTTCTGCGGCGGCGGAATGAATGGATTTGCGGTAAATGCCTACGGCGAGGTCGGCATCTGTGTCATTTCGCAGCAGGATACGTTTGATGTGCGGCGCGCCGGGCTGAGAGAAGTCTGGGAAGGATCGCTCCTGCAATTGCGCACTCAAAAGCGCAAGCGCGTTACGAAATGTATCGGGTGCCGTATTCAGTCGCTCTGCGGTATGTGTCCGGCGAATGGCGAATTGGAAAACGGAGACCGCGAAAGCCCTGTCGATTTTCTGTGTCATGTTGCTCATCTAAGGGCGGCTGTGGTCGGCGTTAGTACTCCACTTCACGGTACGTGCGAATTCTGTCCGGGCGGTAGCATGTACGACGAAGTGGCAGAATCGGCGCGGCAGATTATGAGCAGGGAGATCGACGCGGAAAGTTGGGTCGGGCCGCAAGGGTTACTGCCGATCCTGAATAACATAACTGTAGCAACGGGCGGCTGCGGCAACTGCGGACACCACTGAGCGCAGGTCGCTAGGAGGCTGGATGGACTGGGAAATTAACCAAACGAACGGTAAGAAGCCTTATCAGCCGCCCCAGTTGACGGCGATCAGCCTGCGCCCAGAAGAAGCAGTGTTAGGGCACTGCAAGATTTCGGGTCAAAGCCAACCAGGCAACATCTGCGGCGTGTTGGGCCTCTGTCCCACTGCGGGATCCTGAAATAACCGCCTCGTGCTCGATGAATAATGGACAGACAATTATCTGATGCTCCATCTAATCCGTGCAACGACTACGGGACCATTGGCTCCGTTGCATTCTCCGTAGGTGGCATTTCGGTGCGCCTCGCGAGCTACGAAAGTTTCGGCATCGGCCTAGGTTCATTGCTCGAGCCGTTCTGCGCCGCAGCGCGCAATCCAGTCATTCGAATAGATGTACATTGGGTCGACAGTCTGCATACCAGTGCTCACAGCAGTAGCTTCGATTCTGGGGCGATTTGGCGCCTTTATGACGCCGGGGCGGAATATCAGTTCGATTTTAACGCGCCAGTCTTTGGCGAGAAACCCTACAAGAGGCTTTTCGTCGACAAACAGTTCCGGCATGCGAACTTGGAAATGGCAGAAAGCAGCCTTGAATATGCCTCTTACCAGCTAACACCTCTCGAATACCCCCTCGACGAACTCTTAATCATGCACCGCCTAACCCAGGAGCGCGCCATCGAGCTCCACGGTACTGGCATAGTCCGCGCCAACGGCATAGCCAATCTGTTCGTCGGACACTCGGGCGCGGGCAAGAGCACGACCACGCGCCTCTGGACCTCACGCGAAGAGGTCGAAGTTCTCAGCGACGATCGCATCATCGTCCGCCTCGACGATGGCCGCGACGGCCCCGCGGGCCCGGCCGGAATGCGCATGTACGGTACGCCTTGGCACGGCGAGGCCATGTTCGCCTCTCCCAACAGCGCCCCGCTCACGCGCATCTTCATCCTCGAGCACGGCCAAGGCAACGTAATCACGCGCCTCACGCGCGGCCAGGCCGTCGGCGAACTTTTCGCACGCGCCTTCGTCCCGTTCCATCGGCACGAGTACGTGGAATCGGCGTTGAGTTTCCTGGAGCAACTTGCGGATTCCGTCCCGTGCTATCGCTATTCGTTCGAGCCCGACCAACGCGCCGTCGACAAAATCCTCCACTTTCATGACTAACAGCGGCTCCGATTCGGAAGGCTTCGAAGCCCTCTGCCGTGAGTTGCTGAATCAAGGATTATGCGTGCGTTTCGAGGCGGGCGGCGCCAGCATGTCCCCCATTATTCGTGACCGCGAGATTGTCTATGTTACTCCCGTAATCGTGAGCAAATTACGGAAGGGCGATATTGTACTTACGAAAGGTCATAGCGGCTTCCGGGTTCACCGCCTCGTGTTTCTCGATCTTGATAAGAATCTTTTCATTACTCGAGGCGATTGCGGACAGCAAGACGATCCCCCGGTACGCAGCGACCAAATCCTAGGTGTTGTCCTCGCCAAAGAAGTGAGGCTCGGGGAAAAAATGGTGGTTGCGAAACTAAAAGGAATCGGCGGTAAATTGCTGCAAGGTGCGGCCCGCGGACAACGCGTAGCTGGCAAGCTTTTGCGCACGACGAGAGGTCGGCGTCCGTCCGGCGCCGCCGGCAAAAAAGCGAACGCTCTTCTCGGCACGCTTGGCCTGATTTTCGTTCTCTCCGCCGCAACTTCGTCGCGCGCGCAGGTCGCGGTTGATACTAGCCCAAGCACGAACACTACGGCAGAGCTGATCGGGGCGGGTACGAAGACACTTACCTTCAATCACACGACCTCAGCCACCGCGAATCGCGCGCTGCTGGTAGGCGTGTCGATGAACATCACGAACAGCCCGACGACGACGGTTACCGGCGTCACCTACAACGGCGTCGCCCTCACTCTTAAAGGCGCGCACAACGATACGGGAAATACGCGCCGCGTCGAACAATGGTTTCTCCTCAATCCTGCCTCGGGAACCAATCTGCCGATCGTGGTTTCCGTGAACGTTCCTACCGCCGCGACCGTTGGCGTGGTTGCCGGTGCGACCGTCTTCACAGATGTCGATCAGACCGTGCCTCTTGGTACCTTTGCTTCGGCTGACGGTGCGGTCGCGGGCTGCGTGGCCAGCACAGTCCCAGTTGCATCGCAGTGTAACTCGCAGGTGAATGTAACAAATGTAATCAATGGGATGGTCTTTGACACGTTGGCGGTGGGAACGAGCGCCATCACGGTGGATGGTCCGCAGGTTCAGCAGTGGAATGCAACATCCGGAACCAATCCCAATGCCACTCTCGACATAACCGGCACAGCCAGCAGCCGAGCCGGCGCTCCCGCCGTTCCTGTCTCGGAAAGTTTTAACAATAGCCTGGCTCTGACGTCAGTGGTGCCTAACGCAATCGCATTCAATCTCACGTCAGTCGCGCCTACAACGGTTGTGTTGAATTTGACGTCCGTTGCGAACGCCAACGGCGGCACCACCGTCTACACAGGGACGATCACGGGCGGAGCCAACAATGCATTCGTCGGCGACACGATTGTTGTGGCGGGGTTTGGCAACGTCCTCAATAATGGAACGTTCACGTGTTCCGCATCGACAGCGACCACGTTGACGCTCAGCAACAGGTTCGGCGCCAAGCAAAATGGCGCCGCTACGGCATCTGTGCCGGCCACGATTTATACAGGGACGATCACCGGTGGCGGCAGCAATGCGTTCCTTGGCGACAGCGTCGTGACATCGGGGTTTCAGAATGCCGCCAACAACGGAACATTCGTCGCGATTGCATCCAGCGCAACCACAGTGACGCTCAACAACAGAGCTGGGGTTACGGAGAGCAACCCCGGCACAGCTACAGTGGCGACCGGTGCCGGCACCAATACGGTTTACCAGGGAACGATTACAGGCGGTGCTGGCAACGGACTCGCCGGGGACAGCTTCATCATTGCGGGCTTCACCAATGCCAGCAATAACGGAACCTTCACGTGTACCGGTTCCACAGCGACCACCCTTACCTGCGCGAACGGTGCCGGAGTTGCGGAAACCAGGGCCGGGACGGCGACGACCAACGCCACCTTCAACTGGACGCAGGGAGCAATTCCGATCAACCCCAGCGTCGCAGATATCGGAGTCACTACAAGCGTTGCGAGCGCAATCTTTGTTGGACAAAATACAACCTACAACATCACTGTCACGAATAATGGAACTTCCGCTGCGAACAACGTCGTTTTAACCGACACTTGGCCTGCGAGTATGGCGGTGGTGTCGATCACGCCCAGCGCAGGGACAACTTGTACTGCCGCTCCTCCACCGATTACGTGTACGCTTCCAACTCCGTTTGCCAGCGGTGCCACTGCAACGGTTGCCGTGGTCGTGAAGGCCGCTTCCTCTGGTGCGTATGCCAACACTGCCAATGTTTCCGATTCCAACACTCCGCCCGATCCGAACACCGGCAACAATACATACGTCGCCGTTGCTACAGTGCAATCGGTTGTTTGCGCCGGAGTCTCGCAAGCCGCTCCCGGAACCAACCTTACAGGAACGCTGAACACGTATTATCCGGGCACTGCCAGCGTTGCCGCGGGCGCGCAGTCGATTCCGGTGGGCACGCCGACAGGCGCCGGCGCCGCCATCGCTACCGGCAACCTTCTGCTTGTCATCCAGATGCAAGACGCCAGCATCAATGACGCGAATAGTGTCCTCTATGGCAACGGCAGCACTGGCCAAGGATTCACCACGCTCAACAGCGCAGGAAACTATGAATTTGTCACCGCGACTGGTGCGATTAGTGGTGGGTCCGTTCCAATCTCCGGAGCAGGTTCGGGCGGTGGGCTCGTATTTGCCTATCATGCCTCTGCTGCTTCCGCGACCGCGGGTCAGAGCACTTACCAAGTGATTGTGGTGCCGCAATACACCACGGCTTCGTTCAATGCAACTACTCCGCCGACCGCGCTCGCTTGGAACGGCTCCACGGGCGGAGTGTTAGTTCTCGACACTTCGAGCTCGCTTACGCTGAACGGTGCAACCCTTTCTGTTGATGGCCTTGGTTTCCGCGGCGGCGCAGGCATGCAACTAAGTGGCGGCGCGGGAGGTGCTGTTACAGACTTTCTACACGCTGCTCCAGCGGCTTACACAGGAGTTGTGGAAAATGGCGTGGATGCGGTCAAGGGTGAGGGCATCGCCGGAACGCCGCTGTGGGTTGAGTCCGGTGGGACTTACCTGAAAACCACGACCGACTATCCCAGCGGAACGGCGGGCACCGATGGCAGCAGCGCGCGTGGCGCACCGGGCAATGCCGGCGGCGGCGGCACGGATGGCGATCCCCCAGCCAACGATCAGAATGCGGGTGGTGGCGGCGGTAGTAACGGCGGCGCGGGAGGCTTTGGCGGGGATTCGTGGAATACAAACCTCAGTGTCGGTGGAGAAGGCGGCACGGTTTTTCCCGTGACTATCAATCGTGTTGCCATGGGTGGCGGCGGCGGCGCGGGCACGCGCAATAACTCTGACGGTGATGCCCTGGCCAGCTCTGGCTCGGCGGGCGGCGGCATCATCATCATTCGAACCTACGGACTCAATGGGACAGGGACACTAAGCGCCAACGGGTTAAACGCATACAACGGCACATCCAACGACGCGGGCGGCGGTGGCGGTGCGGGTGGAAGCATCGTGGTTCTGTCCGCTAACGGTGGTGAGAACGGATTAACTATCAGCGCGAACGGCGGCAATGGTGGGAACGCATGGGCTTCGCAGGCATACACTCTCGGCAATCGTCACGGCCCCGGCGGCGGCGGCGGCGGTGGAGTGCTGCTGATTTCCGCGGTGCCTGCCAGTGTCAGCGTCGCTGGAGGCACAAACGGACTTACGTTGAATCCCGGCGTACCCTATGGATCGACACCGGGTGCGTCTGGCACTACGGTGACCAATGCCTCCATCTCACAGACCTCCGGAACGCAGTCGGGCGCGCAATGCACTCCGGACATGACCCTCGGGAAGAGTCACGTTGGAAACTTTACGCGCGGACTAACCGCTAGTTACACGATTCCGGTTTCAAACCTTAGCCCTTACGGGTTGACCAGCAGCCCAGTTACAGTGAACGATACCCTACCCCTTGGCCTGACTCCGACCAACGCCAGTGGCACAGGGTGGTCTTGCGCGATTGCCTCGCAGACTGTTAGTTGCGTGGATGCTAATGTGCTCGCCGCGAATAGTTTCTATCCCTCGATCACTATCATTGCCAATGTAGCGCCGACCGCGCCATCTACTGTCACGAATACCGCGCTAGTCAGTGGCGGTGGCGAGATCAACCTCTCGAATGACAGCGCCACAGACATAGCTACGGTGGTTTCAGTTGCTGACCTGAGTGTGACGAATACCGCGTCGCCGGATCCAGTCGCCGCAGGCAGCAGCATCACTTACACGCAGATCGTCACCAACAACGGTCCCAGTGCCGCCGACAATGCGGCATTGGTCGAAGCTGTTCCCGCAAACACGACATTCCTTTCGATCGCCGCTCCCGCAGGCTGGACTTGTACCGCGCCAAATGTCGGAGCCACAGGTAACGTTATTTGTAATAACGCGAGTATGGCTGGAAGCACTGCGGCGACGTTCACCATGTTGGTGAAAGTAAATACGGGAGTCGCAAACGGTACCGTGATCACGGATACCGCTGCGGTGAGTTCCTCTGTCAGCGATCCGAACTCGGTTAACAACATCGCCAGTGCGGCTACAGTAGTAGGCCCAGCCTCGACCGCAGAGATGACGATCACGAACGTTGCCTCGCCCAATCCTGTGGTTGCTGGAACCGACATCACTTATACGCAGACTGCAACGAATGTAGGCACAGGCACAGCCAATAACCCTTCGGTAGTCGAGACCGTTCCAGCCAACACAACCTTCGTTTCAATCACTGTTCCCGGTGGCACGACTTGCACGCCAACCCTAGCCGGAGGCGCGGCCGCAGGAAGCACTACCACCTGTAGCTACCCGACAGCTCCGGCAGGTGCCAGCGGAACAATAACCTTCGTCGTGCAAGTGAACCCGACGGTTGCGGCTGGAACCATCATCACCGACACCGCGACCGCAACATCCACCAATCAGGCGTTCGGCACCTACTCAGCCGTGGCGACGGATGTCGTGGTGACGGCTGGCCAAGCAGACCTCGCACTCAGTACGGCCGCAACACCGCTAACTGTCTTTCCCGGAAATGACATCACCTATACCCAGACTGTCACCAATAATGGCCCAGCGACGGCAACCGGAATCACCTTCACTGAGGCTATACCAACTAACACTACCTTCGTCTCTGTTTCGGCGCCGGCCGGGTGGACTTGCACAACGACTACTTTCGTGAGTTGCACCAATCCGAGCATGGCTTCGGGTTCCTCGGCCAACATCACGGTTGTCATAAACCTTGCTGCAACGGTTACGGCGGCAACGATCACTGCGAATTCTTCTGTCTCTTCGTCAGGAACCACCGATCCCTACTCGACTAACAACAGCACGACTGTGGTTACCAATGTAGGTGTGGTGTGCGACTTGGCGGTCACCGATAGCGGCAGCCCCAATCCGGTTGCGGCGGGCTCGAATATCACTTACACGCAAGTTGTTACCAACAGCGGACCGAGTAACTGTAGCACCGCGTCGTTGACGGAGCCGTTCTCCGCTAACACGACATTTTTCTCAATTACTCCCGCGGCCGGGTGGCTTTGCACGACGGCTGGATCCATCAGTTGCACAAATTCCATCGTTGCGCCGGGGTCTACTAGTTCATTCTCGGTCGTGGTCACGGTAAACGCCGGCGTCACTACACCAATTACAAACTCGGTCACTGTGGCCACTACTTCTCATGACTCGAATACTGCCAATAACTATGCAACAGTTACCACTGGCATTTCGATTGCCGGCGACGCAGACTTGGGCATTTCTAACTCAGCAAGTCCCAACCCAGTGACTGCCGGAAATAATATTACTTACACTCAAGTCATAACGAATGGTGGTCCTGCGGCCGCGACTAACGTTAATTTAACCGAAACGCTTCCTCCCGGAACAACGACGGTGTCGTTGACAGGGACGGGGTGTACTCTTGGAACTCTTACTTGTAACATTGGCACCCTTGCAGCAAATGCCACGGCAACCGTCAGTTTTGTGGTAACGGTAAGCGCTAGCGCAACCGCGGGTTCGACGATCACTCAAACCGCGTCGGTGTCGTCATCGACAACGGATGCGAATCCAGGGAACAATACCGCCTCCGCAAGTGTAGTTGTTGCGGGCTCGGCTGATCTCTCAGTGACCAATGTCGCCAGTCCGGTACCGGTAATTGCTGGTAACAACATCACCTACACGCAAGTAGTAACCAACCCTGGACCGAGTACCGCGACAAATGCGGTCTTTAGCGAAACTACGCCACCGAATACGACATTTGTTTCGCTGCCTCCACCGAGTGGATGGGTGTGTTCCACGCCCACGGGTGGAAACGCCGGGCCGATTAGCTGTAACAACAACACTACTTTTGGAACTGGGTCCTCCACTTTTATCCTGACAGTGAAAGTAACTGCAGGGACGGCCGCGGGAACCGCGATCAACGATACAGCGACGGTGACTTCTTCTGTATCAGATCCCAACCTCGCGAACAACACGGCAACGGCAACCGATATCGTCGCGCTGTCGACGCAAGCTGATCTGATTACGACTAACACTGCTGTGCCCACCACGGTCGCCGCAGGCAGTAATGTCACTTACACGCAGACCGTGACGAATAATGGGCCAGCGGCTGCCACCTCGCCGACGTTCACCCAAACCACACCTCCGAATACAAATTTACAGTCGATCGCCGCCCCGGCGGGATGGACGTGCCCGCCCCCTGTTGGTGGAACCGGAACGATTACTTGCACGGACAGTAGCAGCCTCGCCCTGAATGCGAGCGCAACCTTTACTCTGGTGTTGCAGGTAAATGCCGGCACCGCCTCGGGAACATACATTGCCGAAACAGCTACAGCGAATGCCGGCAACCTCGTCCCGAATTTGACGACCAACAGCGCCACCGCGACGGTTTTTGTCGCCAACGCGAATAGTGCGGATATGGCAATTGTGAAAACCGCTTCGCCGAGCCCCACAGTGGCAGATGGTGACATTCTGACCTACACGCTTACGGTGACGAATAACGGTCCCGCGACAGCGACTACCGTTACAGTAATGGACCCGCTGCCGCCGAATGTAACGTATCTTTCGGCGGTTTCTTCGCCGTCAGGAACCTGTTCACAAGCGAACGGGACGGTCACTTGTCAGCTCGGAAGCATGACGAATGGTGCCACAATCACGATCACGGTCGTAACCCTGGCGGGAGCGCCTGGCACGGCGGTGAATACAGCTACGGTCAGAGCGGACCAGACTGATCCGAACCAGGCGAACAACTCCTCGACACAAACAGAAACGATAACGGCAGCTACGGCAATTCAGCTCCAATCTTTTGCTGCGCAATTGCAGAAAAGTAAGAATGGCTCAGACCGGGTTGCGCTTCTGTGGAAGACCGGCGGGGAATCGCACAATCTTGGATTCAATATTTACCGGGAACAAGGGGGCGAACGCATCCAGTTGAATTCCTCCCTGATTGCCGGGTCCGCGCTGCTCATGAGTGGGGCTCTACCCAAGCATTCAGGCAAGACGTACTCGTGGTTCGACTTGTCCGCGGGTGCGGGGGGCGCGTATTGGCTCGAAGATGTGGATGTCAACGGCACTCGAACGCTGCATGGACCCGTGACTGCAGAAGCCGCTGCCAGTTCTCAGCAATCGTCTCAACTCACTGCGGATACGACTGTGATGCTGAGTCAACTGAACCAAGTCCAACCCGCGGCAGGCGCTAGTGAACCGAGTCATCCGGTCGAAAACACATTACGAAATCTCCGGCCGACGATCACGCAGCAGCAACAGCAATTCGCACTCGCAGCTCATCCTGCAGTCAAGATCGCGGTGAAGCACGAGGGATGGTATCAGGTTACCCAACCAGAATTGGTTGAGGCCGGATTGGATCCGAATGTCGATCCAGCTCTGCTTCACCTTTACGCAGAAGCGATCGAGCAGCCCATCAAGATAATGGGTGCATCCGCTGGACCCGGTGGTTTCGGACCACAAGCGACAATCGGGTTTTATGGAACTGGAATCGACACACCTTACACCGGCACAAGGATTTACTGGCTTGCTACCGGCAACACTCCGGGGCAACGAATTCAGCAACTACCGCCATCGACTGGCTCGAACCAGCCTGAGTCCAGCTTCCCATTTACGGTGGAATTCACTCCACACACAACCTACTTTGCCGCACTGACTACTTCAAACGGCCATAACTTCTTTGGACAATTGGTGTCGGCTACGCCTGTGCAGCAGACTATGCAGGTGCCTCACCTTGACAGCAACTCCACGGAACCGGCGATGATCGAGGTGACGCTGCAAGGGATAATTCTCGCTGTGCCGCACGATGTCACGGTTGCGCTGAACGGCACCACTCTCGGCGATCTGACCTTTACAGGGCAGGTTCAAGGTACCTTCCGTGCCACTTTGCCAGCGGGCCTTTTGCAGAAAGGACCTAACACCGTCACTCTTATGTCGCAAGGCGGGGAGTACGATATCAGCTTGATCGAATCGATTCGGATCAAGTATCAGCATTCGTATGTCGCAGATACGAATCGGTTGGCTTTCACGGGAAGGGCCGGGGATGAGCTGAAAGTGACTGGCTTCACCAGTGCTCCGACGCTCGTACTTGATATTACCGACCCGAACCAGCCGGTGGAACTTACGCCTCAAGTAATGTCGACTACCGGTTCGAAGACCGCTGGTTATGCACTTGAGGTGCAAGTACCATGGCCGACGAATAACTCGTCGAACACGGGACAGCGTACGCTGTTGGCTCTTACGAACGATCGAATCGAGACACCGCCTGGAATTCGGCAAAACCATCCGTCACACTGGCACGACGCTCTGCCCGGCAGCCAGATCGTGATGATTACGGCTCCACGCTTTGCGAGCGCGCTTCAGCCACTGGTTGCCGCACACGAAGCGGTAGGGCAGTCGACCGCGGTAGTGTCAGTCGATGACCTTTACGACGAATTTAACTTCGGGGAGCACAGTCCGGGCGCAATTAAGAGCTTCCTGAGGACGGCGGTCAAAGCGTGGCATACGGCGCCGCAATATCTGCTGCTCAACGGCCGAGCGTCGCTCGATCCGCGCAATTATTTGGGATTCGGCCACCTGGACCTTGTGCCGACGAAGATTATACCCACTACCAGCCTGATGACCGCGTCGGATGACTGGTTCTCCGATTTCAATGACAGCGGGATGCCGACGATTGCGACCGGTCGATTGCCCGTAAGCACAGCGGACGACGCTACTTTGGTCGTTAACAAGATTGCCACTTACGAAGGCAAATCTACCAATGGTCCGTGGACATCGCAGGCCTTGATGGTCGCCGACGAAAATGATACTGAGAACTTTACAAAAGATAGTCAGCTTGTGCAGGCTCAGTTACCCGCTACACTTCAGGTTACTGATGTGTTCGCTACGACGACGGGCATTACTGCTGCCCGCCAAGACATTCTTGGCGCCATTAACTCCGGGCAGTTATTGGTGAACTATGCAGGCCACGGATCTGAAGAGCAGTGGTCGGGATCCGATCTGTTCGATAACTCAACCGCGACCTCTTTAACAAACGGCTCATCCTTGCCGGTGTTCCTTATCATGGACTGTCTGAATGGTTTCTTCCAGGATGTATACGAAGAACCTCTGGCAGTGACCCTGATGCTAGCTCCGAACGGTGGTGCCGTCGCGGTCTTGGCCTCTAGCAGCCTGAACCAGGCTCCGCCGCAGACGAACCTTGATAAGCTGGTGGTGCAGAACGCCTTCAGTTCGCCGCCGTTAGCTCTGGGAGACGCGATTCTTAAGGCGAAATCCGGTATCACCGATCTCGGCGTACGCAAGACGTATATCCTGTTCGGCGATCCATCGATGCAGATCAAAATGCCGGGTACGAGTCCGGCACACTAAATGACGCATCGTACTATGCGCGAACCATATCCTCCGCCACGGCGGCTCGGCGCAACGGCTCCGCAATTGCCTTCATCACATTCTCGAAGCCCGCAAAGTCGAGAGACTGGGCTCCGTCAGAAAGCGCACGCTCCGGACAAGGGTGTACTTCGATGATCAGTCCATCCGCTCCCACCGCGACTGCAGCGCGCGAAACTGCGGCGATCAAGCTTTGCTTGCCGGTGCCGTGTGAAGGATCGGCAATAACTGGCAGGTGAGACAGATCGCGAGCTAGAGCCACGGCTGCGAGGTCGAAGGTGTTGCGCATTTCGGTCTCAAAAGTTTTTATGCCGCGCTCACACAACACAACCTCGCCATTTCCGCCGGAGAGCAGGTACTCGGCCGCGAGAAGCCATTCTTTCACGGTTGCGGAGGGACCGCGCTTCAAGAGTATCGGCTTCTTCACTGTTGCCAGCCGCCGCAGCAGCGCGAAGTTCTGCATATTACGCGCGCCCACCTGCAGCATATCCACATGTTCGCAGATGATCTCCACATCCTCGGTGCTCATCACCTCCGTGACCACGGGAAGACCGGTCTGCTCGCGGGCTTGGCGCAGAATTTTCAGCGCCTCCAGACCGAGGCCCTGAAAGTCATAAGGAGAGGTGCGCGGTTTGTACGCGCCTCCGCGAAGCATGGTTGCCCCAGCACGCTTAATCGCGTGAGCCGTACTCAGCAATTGTTCTGGCGATTCCACGGAACAGGGACCAGCAATGATCACAACTCCAGGCCCGCCGATTTGCGCGCCGCCCACATTCACGATGGACCGCTCGGGCTTAACCTGGCGGCTGACCAATTTGAAGGGCTGCGCGATGGCGACCACATTATCCACGCCGGGTGCGGCTTGCAGAGCTTCGATTTCGTTTCGGTGTCCGTTGCCCACGGCGGCGACAATCGTGCGCTCCACTCCGCGGGTGACATGGGGCTGGTAGCCCGCCTCACGGATGCGCTCGATGATGTGGCTGATCTGCTCTTCCGTTGCTTTCTCTGACATGTTGACGATCATTTCCATCTCCTGGTCCCTACAAAATGGTTGTGTAAAAAACAAAAGCCGCGATTCACAATCGCGGCTGCTGGGTGAAACTTGCTCGAATCTAGGCGATCATTTTCGTGTCGATCTCCTCGCAAGCGCCGCCGCAGCCGCTACTCTGAACCAGCAGTAGCGAAAACGGCACGGTAAACGAGGTAAAAAGCGTCATATAAATGCTATGCAGAGTCTTGCAGAATCCTGAACCTCTGCGAAATCCAAGCCCGACTATTGTATCGAACTCGCGGTCGCCGAAAATACATTGTTGGCGTTCGATCCGATCAATCGTACGGTGCCGACCACCAGAACCAGAATCACGGCCAGCATGACCGCATACTCGGCAATATCCTGGCCCTCATCTTCCGACCAAAGACTACGTATGAGTTCAGACATCTCTCCCTCCAATTCAACATGTATTCCCCAACGAGAAGGAAGACCGCAGTGGATGCACACATAATGCCGCAGCTTGGCGCGCTTGTCAAATGACAGGGTTCAGAAGTATCGAAGATAGGGAACAGCCCCTTAAAACGTTTCGGAGACCGTGGCGCTGGGGACCGAATGCTGGACGAGTTGCTGGGCGGACCCTTGAGCATACCGCAACACGCGGCCGGGAAATATTCCCAAATAGAGGGTCGCAATAACACAGACTGCCAGCGCCAGACGCGCGGCAAGCGGAACGGGAGTGACTGGCACTGGTTTTCGCGGCTCGTGCATGTACATCATCACGATGATGCGCAGATAGTAGTAGGCTCCTACGCCGCTGTTAATGACGCCAATAATCGTGAGCCAGATCAAGTCGGCTTTTATCGCGGCGCTGAATACGTAGAACTTGGCAAAGAATCCGCCGGTCATCGGAATACCGATCAACGAAAGCAGAAAGATAGTGAGCGTCGCCGTCAGCAGTGGGGAAGTGCGACCCAACCCTTCGTAGTCTTCAAGGGTGACATAACGCTCTCCGGCATTCGCGAAGTGGCTCACCACGGCAAATGCGCCAACGTTCATCGCGACGTAGGCCGCGGTATAAAACATGGCGGCGGAAGTTCCAAGCGCAGGCGCGGCAGCGAACGCCATTAACAGATAACCGGCATGGGCGATGGAGGAATAAGCCAGCAACCGTTTCACATTGTTTTGCACGAGGGCGCCCACGTTGCCTAAAGTCATGGAGAGCGCTGCCGATACCCAGATCAGCCAAAGCCTGCCGGGCACATTGACGACGAACATTACGCGCAACAGAACGGCAAACGCTGCTGCCTTGGGCGCGGTGGACATAAAACCCACAATCGGTGCCGGGGCACCCTCATAAACGTCAGGGGTCCAGACATGGAACGGGGCAGCAGCCACTTTGAAGCCCAAGCCGACAAACATAAACGCTACTGCAATGAACGCGAGAAGCGGGATCGGCCCAGCCAGCAACGTACTGCTGATCTGATCGATGTTGGTCGAGCCAGTGGCGCCGAACATCAATGCCACGCCGTAGAGAAAGAAGGCAGTGGCAAATGAGCCGAGCAAAAAATACTTCAGAGAAGATTCTGCGCTCGAAGCCTCGTGCCGGCGAAATCCCGTCAAGATATAAGAAGAAATCGACGAGATCTCAAGCGCGATGAAAACCAGAACCAGTTCCACCGCTGACGACATCAGCGCCATGCCTGCCACACCGAACAGGATCAGAGCGTAGTATTCACCGGCACGGATCCGCTGCACGGCCATGTATTCGTATGAGCTGAGGATGACGGCAGCGGCGATCGCTATAACCAGCATGTGGAAGAAAATGCTGAAGCCATCCACTTTCACCATGTTCCAAAAGGCCAGCCCCGGAGACTGTGCCATGAACCATGTCGCTGCGATCGCCGCCAGCGATCCCAGCAGCGCGATCAATCCAAGTAACTTCTGACTTTTTCGTTCGTCGAGAAGCGGTTCGAGCAACATCACGACCATGCCGAACGCGCACAGAACAATCTCCGGCAGGATGCGAACGTAATCGGCGCTTTGCGGAAGCGTCTGCGGAAAGGCGGAAGCAACGATTACGCTTAGCGTCTCGATGATCCTTGTTTCGACGATCATTGTCCGATCACCCGGCTCGCAACCCGGACAAAGGGCGTGAGCGCCACCTGAACCGCAGGATCGATCGCCTTCAGCCACAAAATCGGCACCACACCCATCACCAGTGCCGCAGCCGCGCAGGGCCACACGGCGAGCTTTTCGAATCCTGACAGATCGCTGAGAGAATTATTTTTTGGCTGCGTGACCTTCCCGTAAAAGACGCGCTGATACATCCAAAGCAAGTAAACCGCACTCCAGATGACGCCGGTAGCGGCCAGAATTCCGTAAACTGCCCTGGCTTGGAATGCGCCGCTCATCACCAAAAATTCTCCGATAAAGCCGTTCAACAGCGGCAAGCCTACCGACGCCAATACGATCACTAAATACGACGCAGCATAAACAGGCATGGGTGTAGCGAGTCCGCCGAACTCGCCGATTTCGTAGGTATGACGGCGCTCATGCAGAGCCCCGGCCAGCATGAAGAGCCCTCCAGTCGAAATTCCGTGAGCCAGCATTACAAACATCGCACCATCCAGTCCAGCTTGGGTAAAGCTGAATATGCCCAAGACCACGAATCCTAAATGGCTGACCGACGAGTATGCGATCAACTTCTTCATGTTGGGTTGCACCATCGCGACCAGAGCGCCGTAGATGATGCCAATCAAGGCCAGCGCCATCACCCAGGGAGCGTTACGCCGCGCCTGTTCCGGGAACAGGCCAAGATTAAAGCGCAGCATTCCGTATGTACCCATCTTGAGCAGAACTCCGGCCAGCAGCACCGAACCTGCAGTGGGCGCCTCCACGTGAGCATCGGGCAACCATGTGTGGAACGGAAACAGAGGAACCTTGACCGCGAATGCCAGGAAAAAACCGAGGAAAAGCCACTGCGCGGCAGCAGGGAATTGCGGCACGGCATGGCGCGCGATCTGATCGCGAATCTCAATAAAATCAAAGCTACCGGTATGCGCGTAAAGCCAAAGGATTGCCGCCAACATGAATACCGACCCGATCATCGTGTACATGAAGAATTTCACTGCGGCATAGACTTTACGTTCGTGGCCGAACATTCCGATCAGCAGGGCCATTGGGATCAGCGTGGCTTCCCAGAAGAAGTAGAAGAGAAACAGATCGAGAGAGGTGAAGACGCCGATCAGAGCCGTTTCTAAAATCAGCAGCAGAATAAAGAATTCCTTTGTCCGCTCGTGAATCGACTTCCAGGAAATCAGCACGCACAAAGGAGTGAGAAAAGTCGTGAGCACCACCAGCCACATCGAGATTCCGTCGACGCCCATGTGGTAGTGGATATTCGGAGAGGAGATCCACTGCTTATCGATCTCGTAGTGAAATCCGGTGTCGAAGTAGGTCGCCCGTTGAAAATAAACCGGAAGATGGAGAGAAAGAACAAACGTCAGCAGCGATACAGCAAGGGCGAAAATTCGAATGTCACGATCGCGGCGAGGAAAAAGCATCAAGAGCAATCCGCCCGCCAGAGGAGCAAATGTCACCAAAGTCAGAATAATGGACCTGAGATCGTCGACGCCGTTCATCTCACTCCCATCCAAATCATGAATGCAATCACCGCGGCCGAGCCTGCCGCGATCCAGCCAGCGTAGGAGCGGATGTTCCCAGACTGCATTTGGCGAACCTCGTCAGAGGCGTGACGTGCGCCATCGGCAGATTCATTCACCGCCGCATCGATCACTTTCTGATCCACATCGTGCCAAAGAATTCGCGTGGAACCGTCGATCAAAGGCTTGACGAAAAGGGCTGCGTAGAGTTCGTCGATGTAGTACTTGTGTACGACCGTTTGATACAAACTGCCAAGCGAGTCCGCGATCTTCTGCGGCAGATCTTCGCGCTTATGGTAGAGCAGGTAAGCAAGGTAAAGCCCCAGGAAAGCCGCAGCGACTGAGACTAGCATGAGGTAAAGTTCGAGATGCCCAGCGGTTTCGGCTGCCGTTTCCGTGATCGCAACCGCACCTGCATGAAAAACGGGAGCGAGAAAATTCTCAAAACGATTACCGATCCCGACCCATCCTCCGACGAATGACAGCACTGCGAGGATGGCCAGCGGCACGATCATTACCATCGGACTTTCGTGAGGTAGGCCGTGCGCGGAGCCGTGTCCGCCGCCATGGCCAGCAGTTTCGACGGCTCCGACGCCCCGGTAGTCTCCTAGAAACGTGAGGAACCACAATCGAAACATGTAGAACGATGTGATGAAGGCAGTGAGAACGCCGATCAGCCAGAAAATCCAGCTGCCGTGCTCGCTGCTGTACGCTCTCCACAGAATTTCGTCCTTGCTGAAAAAGCCGGCCAGCGGCGGAATCCCGGCGATGGCCAGCGTGGCAATCGTCATCGTCAGAAACGTCCACGGCGCATAGAGGCGCAGCCCACCCATCTTTCGCATGTCCTGCTCGCCACCTACCGCATGAATCACCGACCCCGCACCCAGAAATAACAGGCCTTTGAAGAAAGCGTGCGTCATCAAGTGAAAGATTCCCGCCGAAAACGCGCCCACCCCGCAGGCCATGAACATGTAGCCAAGCTGCGAAACAGTCGAGTAGGCCAAAACTTTCTTGATGTCAGTTTGTGCGATGCCAATCGTGGCGGCGAAAAACGCAGTCAGCGTTCCGATGATTGCGACCACGCTGAGCGCGATCGGTGCGCGGTCAAAGATCACGTGCGAGCGTGAAACTATGTAAACGCCCGCCGTCACCATGGTCGCGGCGTGAATCAGAGCCGAAACTGGCGTTGGGCCTTCCATCGCGTCGGGCAGCCAGATATATAAAGGAATCTGTGCCGACTTGCCGCAAGCGCCGACCATCAGCAGAATTCCGATCGCCGTGAGCAAACCCGCGCCCGTCGTTTCTGGGCCGAGTGGAATAACGCCCTGAAACACCGCATCGAAATTCAGCGATCCAAAATGCTGGATCAGCAGGAACAGCGCGATCAGAAAGCCGAAATCGCCGATGCGGTTCACGATGAACGCTTTCTTGCCGGCGGATGCCGCCGAATCTTTCGTGAACCAGAACCCGATCAGCAGATACGACGCGAGCCCCACACCCTCCCACCCGATAAACATGAGCAGATAGTTGTTGGCCAGCACCAGCGTCAGCATGAAAAACATGAACAGATTCAAGTAGCTGAAGAAGCGGTAGTAGCTCGGGTCGTCCCACATGTAGCCGACCGAGTAGATGTGAATCAGAAATCCAACTCCAGTGACCACCAGCAACATGACGAGCGAAAGTTGATCGAGATAAAAAGCGAAGTCGGCGCTAAAACTCCCGGCACGAATCCAATGCGCCAAATATTCCTCATAAGGAAGTGAGAGCGATGAGAACCGCACCGCAACCCACAACGCCATGGCGAAAGCTGTGCCGCTGAAGAAGAGCGCGATCGTGGTCACCGCGGTGCGCGAAGACTTTTTCCCAAGAAAGCCATTAATCGCGGCCCCTGCCAGCGGCAAGATCGGGATCAGCCAGAGATTGAGGGACGGATTCATAATTTGAGCAGGTTCACCTGATCCACGTTCAAAGTCTCCCGCGTACGATAGACCGCGATGATGATTGCGAGGCCCACTGTCGCTTCCGCGGCCGCGACGACCATGACGAAGAAAACGAAAATCTGACCGGCGAGCGTGTGCCAATGCGCCGCAAACGCGACAAACGAAAGATTCACGCCGTTCAACATCAGTTCAATCGACATAAAGATGCTGATGATGTTGCGCTTGATGATGAATCCCGCTACGCCGCAGGCGAAAAGGAAGCCGCTGAGCAGCAGGTAATACGAGAGTGGCACGTAGGAGGGTGTCATCGCTCGCCTTCTCCCACGGGCGATTCCGGTTTGCTGGCCAGCACTACCGCTCCCATGATCGCAATCAAAATCAACACAGAGGTAACTTCAAAAGGCAGCAGAAAGTCGTGAAAGAGAAGCTGAGCTATATCTCGCGGAGACCCCGGCAACGCTCCGATTGGCACGGATTGCGTTCCAGAATGCCGCAGTACCACCCACGCCGTAAGCACGCTCCCGGTCAGCATTCCCGGCAAGCCAAGTAAAATTGCGATTCGACTTCCGCCGGTGTGTTCTTCTTCTCCGGCATTCAACAGCATGATGACAAAGACGAACAGCACCATGATTGCACCGGCATAAACGATCACCTGCACCGCAGCCACAAATTCCGCGCCCAGCAACAGATATTCGCCAGCGAGCGCAGCCATCACGGCGATCAGCGACAGCGCACTGTTGATCGGATGCCGCTGCGCGAGGAGATTGATCGCCCCTCCCACGCAGACCGCAGCGAACGCCAAAAATAAAATGAGATGAAAGTTCATGAAATCAGCTGTTTTTACCAGGCTACGGCAATCGCGGTCGCTACCAAGTTCGCAATCGCGACCGGCAACAGAAACTTCCAGCCGAAAGCCATCAGTTGATCGTAGCGGAAGCGCGGCAATGTCCCGCGCACCCAGATATAGAGAAAGAGAAATCCGAAAACTTTCGCGCCGAACCAGAACAACGGCAGGACTGCTTGTAGCAAAGCAGGCCCGAACAGCGGCCCATGCCAGCCGCCCAGAAACACTAGCGTAGCCACGCAAGCCACCGTGATCATGTTCGCGTACTCGGCCATGAAATAACTGGCAAACTTCATGGCGCTGTATTCAGTGTGGTAACCGGCGACCAGCTCGGTTTCAGCTTCCGGCAGGTCAAACGGAATTCGATTCGTCTCCGCGTACGCGGCAGTCAGATAAATGAAAAATCCAATGAACTGTCCGTGAAAAATATTCCACCGCGGAATAAAACCCAACATGTGGCCGCCCTGCGCATCCACAATCGTGCGTAGGCTAAGGCTGCCAGACTGGATGATGACCCCGACCAGCGAAAGTCCAAGCCCAATTTCATAACTTACCATCTGCGCGCTGGCGCGAAGTCCGCCGAGCAGGGAATATTTGCTGTTCGAGGACCAGCCTGCGAGAGCCACGCCATACACCCCGAGCGACGTGACGCCGAGAATCATCAGCAGCCCGATGTTGACGTCAGTAATTTGCAGGGGAATGCTCAAACCGAAAATCGTTATCGAGTTGCCAAACGGGATGACGGCAATCGAAGTCAGCGCAAAAGTTACCGCCATCAGCGGAGCCGCAATAAAAAGCGGCTTATAGACGTGCGGCGGCGTCAGATCTTCCTTGAACAAGAGTTTCACCCCGTCGGCCATCGGCTGCAAAAGCCCGAACGGCCCCACCCGCGTGGGTCCCCAGCGATTTTGCATGTGGCCAACAACTTTGCGTTCCAGCCAGACGGTGTACGCGACTGCAGTGAGCAGGACAATCAACACGATCAGCGACTTAATCACCGACACGAGTATGAAAACGCCGACTGACAATGCGCCCGCTTCCTCTCCTGGCTGCCCTGAACAAAACAGCACTCACACCGTGGTTTCAAAACTGAATCAGTCCGCCGCAACCTCGGCAGACTTGATCTCATGACTCTCAATCACCGACTTCAACGCGCGTGAATATCTCCCAAGCGTTCCGGAAGTGAAGAGATTATCGTTCGCCGGAACAATGGATTCCGTGTTGTGCGCGACTCCCGGTCCCACGTGCTCGAGCGACGTATGCTGACTGTTGCCCGCCAGCAGATTCATGCGGGAGACGTCATAGCCGGGAACCAACCGCTGAATTTCGTCCAGAATCGCGATGGCATCGAACGGGCTCAGTTTAGGCTCCAGTCCATGAGCCTCAAGCCAAACCGCATGTCGGTCAGCTTCTCCCGACTGCGCGCCGCGGGACTGTCCCATGTCCGCATAGGTGCCGCCGCCGAAAGGCACGAGTTTGCGAACCTCAAAACCCATGGCGTCAGCGATACGAACAATCATTTCGAAGTCCGCCTTCGTTCCTGTAACCTCGCCAGCTTTCTTGACCAGTTGCAGGTCGCCGCAAGTGTTGGTGAACGTCCCGGATTTTTCGTACGCGTTGGCCGCCGGCAATACCACGTCAGCCATCACGGCAGTTTCGGTCAGGAACATATCCTGCACAACGACGAAGCTCTTCGAGAATGCAAAAGGATCGATATTCAAGCGGCCAATGGGATTCGAACCGACAACATAAAGCGCGTTCAGCTTGCCCACTTTGGCGGCATCGACAATACCGGCAAGATCGAGGCCAGTAGCCTGAGGGATGTCCCCCCATTCCTGATGGAACGGGCTGTTCTCGGCCGCGAGGTGATATCCCGGCAGCAGACCGGGATACAAACCCATGTCGGCTGCGCCGCGGGAATTGGCATAGTCGGCGAGACAAAGAAATTTCGCTCCGGAAATCGTTGAACCAAATTTGACGAGGGCAGCAAGATTCTCTCCGCGGAGTTCGGAACCGAAAATGATCACTAAGTTCTGTTCGCCACGAAGCTTTTCGCGTAATGCAACCCATGCGTCCTTATTAGTGGATGCACCGGTCAGTGCATCGACCGTGGAATCGTTCCCAGCCAGGAAAGAAGCAACTTGTCCTTCCGCCCCAGCCGAGATCTGGGTGAAGCTAGTCGCCTGCCGCCGCAATTTAATCGGCTCGGAATTCATTACGTAGAGTCGCGCCCGATGCAAGCGAACGTTGTTGCGGATTTGCCAGGCAAGAAGAGGATGCTGCTCGGTCGGATCATTTCCAATCAGCAGAATCGCCGGTGCAGTGAAGACATCGGCCATGCTGGCTGTGGCGTTGGATCTACCTCGCAACGCCGCCGCAAGGGCAGGGAAGTCCGCCGTGCGATGGTGGTCGACGTTGTTGGTCTTGAGGACCACGCGGGCAAACTTCGAAAGCAGGTACGTTTCTTCGTTCGTAATGCGTGTCGATCCAATCACCCCTATCGACGCCCCGCCATCACAGTCGCGAACATCGGCAAACTTTTTCCCAATCAACTCGAAAGCTTCTTCCCAACTCGATGGCGTCAGCTTGCCTGCTTTGCGAATCAGCGGCCGCGTCAGGCGCTCTTCATGGTTTGCGAAATCGAAGGCGTAGCGGCCCTTGATGCAAAGGAAATCTCCGTTGGTGCCGCTCTTGTCGCGATTGTCGCCGCGTACGATTTCCATGCCGGTGTCTGCGCGCCGGACGCCCAAAGTGGTCTTGCAGCCATCACCGCAGTGCGTGCAGATCGTACCGACGTGCTTCATCTCCCACGGGCGCGTTTTGTAGCGGTACGCGCCGGAGGTGAGTGCGCCAACCGGACAAATGTCGATGCACATGCCGCACTCTTCGCACTCCAGGTGATCTTCTTTATTAGGAGCGATAATCGAACTCACTCCACGATTCTGAATGCCAAGCGCCCAGACATCCATGCCCTCACCGCAAACCCGCACGCAACGGTAGCAGAGGATGCAGCGAGGCCGGTCGAAAAACACCACAGGCGACCATTGCTGCTCATCTTTGTGATTCTTCGCCTCCATGAACTTCGATTCGGCGGCGCCATAGGAGAATGTCATGTCCTGCAGTTCACACTCGCCGCCCGCATCGCACACCGGGCAATCCAGAGGATGATTGCCCAGCAGCATCTCCAGCATCGACTTCCGCGCCTGCTTGATCTCATCGCTGTCGGAAGTGACGATCATGCCTTCGCTTATCACTGTCGTGCACGCGGTCTGCAGCTTCGGCATCTTCTCGATCTTCACCAGGCACATGCGGCACGCGCCCTGCAGAGAGAGGTTGGGGTAATAGCAAAACGAAGGCACCTCGATGCCCGCGGTCTTGCAGGCTTCGATCAGCAGCGTCCCTGCGGGAGCGGTTACCTTCTTGCCATCGACTGTAAGTGCTACGTCAGCCATAGAAAACTTAGTAATTGGGTAATTCAGTAATTTAAGAGCATCACGCCACTTTCTTCGCAGTTTGCCTCGACGCAGTCAATATCGCCGCTAACTCCCTAGCTTCTTTCAGAAGATCTTCCGTCATGTCTGTCTTTAAGACTCCCGACTCGATCAGTAGTTCCAGCCACAGCACCGCTTCGTCGGCCTCTTCTGCTGCGATTCCTATGCGGGCTACAAATTCTGCCTTCGACCGTGCGCGACAGACCGCCCGATAGTTGGCCGCCACGGAAGTTCCGCACCGCAAAAGCTGTTTTCCCAAAACCTGCGTGTCCGTCTGATACGGCAGCGATCGATACAGGCGAATAATACGTAGAGCAAACGCCTTGGTGCGATCGCGAAGCTGCTCGGGTTGCGAATTCATACTGCCAGGTAAATTACTCAATTACTAAATTTCCCAATTACTCAATGTACTCAATGTTCCATCGCCGGCACTTCTTCCACCGCGCCATGCTTCTCGTAAGGGCACGGCCTGCCTTCCAAATGATCTTCGAACTCTTTTCTGAATTTTTTTACAAACGCAATCGTCGGCATCGCGGCCGCATCGCCCAACGGACAAAACGTTCGTCCCAGCATGTTCTCCGCCAGATACTGCATATTGTCGATATCTTTCATCAGGCCGCCGCCACGATGAAAGCGAGTCAGCGTCTTCTCCAGCCAATCTGTGCCTTCGCGGCACGGGATGCACCAGCCGCAGCTCTCATGCTTATAAAATTTCATCGTCCGCAGAGCGAACTTCACGATGCACTGCATATCGTCGACCACCACCACACCGCCGGAACCGAGCATCGATCCAGCTTTCGCCACCGAATCAAAATCCATAGCGACATCGATTTCATCGGCCATTAGCGCCGGACACGAAGCCCCACCCGGTACCACCGCCTTCAGTTCGCGCCCGCCGGGAATTCCGCCGCCCACTTCGTAAATCATCTTTCTCAGGTTGTAGCCCATCGGCAACTCATAGACCCCAGGCTTGTTAATGTTGCCGCTCAGGCAAAACAAGCGCGTGCCGCCGTTCTTCGGAGTGCCCAGCTTGGCATACCAGTCGGCGCCGCCTAGAATAATGTGCGGCACATTCGCCAGCGTCTCCGCGTTATTGATGACGGTGGGTCCGCCCCACAGCCCCACGACCGCAGGGAACGGAGGTCGAATGCGCGGAATGCCGCGCTTGCCTTCGAGCGACTCCATCAGCGCCGATTCTTCGCCGACCTCGTATGCTCCCGCGCCGCCGTGCCAGAAAATGTCGAGATCGCGACCGCTGTCGAAAATGTTTTTCCCGATAAATCCCTTCGCGTACGCGTCGCGAATCGCCTTCTGCACAATGATCGACAGATATCGATATTCGCCGCGGATGTAGATGTAGCCGCTCTGGGCGCCGACCGCCAGGGCTGCGATCATCACTCCTTCAATCACCGAATGCGGATCATGTTCAAAAATCAATCGATCTTTGCATGTGCCGGGTTCGCTTTCGTCTCCGTTGCACAGCACATACTTCGGCTTGGCCGATTGCTTGGGAACGAATGACCACTTCATTCCCGTCGAAAAACCCGCGCCACCGCGCCCGCGCAACCCGGAGTTCTTCACTTCGCTAACAATGGCATCCGGCTCCATCGCAAGCGCCTTCTGCACGGCCTTGTAGCCGTCTAGTTCGAGATACCGGTCGATATTCGTCGCTCCCAGGCCGAAGCGCCGGGAGACAACCTTTACCTCGTCGGGATGGGAAACCAGTGAAGCCATTGAGTAATTTTGTAATTGAGTAATTGAAAAAACTCTTTGAACGAAAGCGGTTTTCAAATTACCCAATTACTAAATTTCACAATTACCAAATTCTTTAACCACGTCGATAGCCGTCAAGAATCTTGTCAATCTTCTCCACGTCTAGGTTCTCATGAAAATCGTAATTCACTTGCGCCGCCGGAGCCCAACTACAAGCCCCAATGCATTCCACTTCTTCCAGGGTAAACATTCCGTCGGCCGTGGTTCCTTTGTGACCAACCCCGAGCTTCTTTGCGCAATGACGCAGGATCGCTTCTCCACCTCGGACCATACAGCTAATGTTGGTGCAAACCTGCACGTTGAACTTCCCGCGTGGCTTGGTTGTCAACATCGAGTAGTAGCTGATCACGTTCCGCACTTCCAGCTCGGTCAAATCCAGCCGGCCGGCAATCTCAGCGATCACTTCATCCGATAGAAATCCAACTTCATCCTGCGCATAGAGAAGCGTCGGCACAAGCGCAGATCGCTTCGTCGGGTAATGCGGCACCATTTCAGCGAACCGCGTCTCGAATGCCTCGGAAAATTTCACCGGTCGATCTCTCCCAGCACGATATCAATCGATCCGATGGCCGCCACCACATCCGCAATCAGACCGCCCTCACACATGTTGGGCAAAGTTTGCAAATTCGCCAAACAGGCCGCTCGCATGTGTACGCGGTAGGGTTTAGCTGTTCCGTCGCTTACGATGTAATAACCCATCTCTCCGCGCGGCGACTCCACGGCCTGATAAACCTCGCCTGCAGGCACCGCGAATCCTTCCGTAATAATTTTGAAGTGATAGATGAGCGATTCCATCTGCGTCTTCATCTTTTCTCGGTCGGGTAAAACGATGCCTGGAGCGTCAGCCTTGATGCGTCCTTCCGGCATTCCCGCCAGGGCCTGTTTCACAATTTCGTTCGATTCCCGTAGCTCACGGACGCGGCACAGATAACGAGCGAACACATCGCCCTCCTGCGCCACCGGGACCTTGAACTTAAACTTTTCATAACTGGAGTACGGCATGTCGCGCCGCAGATCAAGGTCGACACCACTTCCGCGTAAAGTTGGACCGGAGGCGCCCAAAGCAATCGCATCTTCCTTCGTGAGCCGCGCGACTCCCTTGGTTCGCATCATGAAAATCGGATTTCCCGTAAGCAGGTTTTCGTACTCATCCACCTTCTCAGGAAATCTCTCCGCGAATTTAGCGACGCGCTCGAAGAATCCCAGCGGCGGCTCAAGAGCAAGGCCTCCTATCCGAAAATACGAGGTCATCATCCGCTGGCCGCTGATCATCTCGAACAGCTTCAGGATCTCTTCGCGCTCGCGGAAGCAATACAAAAACACCGACATCGCCCCGATATCAAGCGCGTGCGTCCCCAGCCATACCAGATGCGAGTTGATGCGCGTCAACTCATTCATCAGCACCCGCATCCATTGCGCTTTCGGCGGAATCTCCAGCCCCAACAGCTTTTCCACGGCCAGCACATAGCAAAGATTGTTGGTCATGGGACAGAGATAATCGATGCGGTCGGTGAGCGGAACCACCTGCTGGTAAAACTTGGCTTCGCAAGTCTTTTCGATTCCGGTGTGCAGGAAGCCAATATCCGGCATGATCCGCACGATAGTTTCGCCATCGATTTCGAGCAGCACGCGCAGCACACCATGGGTCGAGGGATGCTGCGGCCCCATGTTCAGGATCATGGTTCGATCCTGTCCGGGCTCAAGCACTGGCGTGGGGGAAAGGTGCGCCATCGTTAACGGTAACCCTCCACCGGATAATCTTTGCGCAGCGGGTGGCCTTCCCAGTCTTCAGGCATCAGAATGCGCACCATATAAGGATGGCCGCTAAAGCGAATTCCGAACAAATCGAAGACCTCGCGCTCAAAGTAGTTCGCTCCCGGCCACATGGGGGTCAGCGAATCGACTGTTGGATTGCCGCTGTCCAGCCGCACCTTCAACCGCACCCGCTCTTTCCTCGGAATCGAAAGCAGATGGTAAATTACTTCAAATCGGGGCTCTGCCGGATACCAGTCGACGCAGGTTATGTCGGAAAGAAAGTTGAAATCGCACTCTGGACGATCCCGCAGCAGGGTACAGGCCTCGCGTATCTTGGCCCGGTCGATGACAATCGTCATTTCTTCCCGGTCGAACTTGGCGCCCAGCACGGCTTCGCGATTCCATGCGAGCAACCGCGCCACTGCTGGATGAGCCTTCAGTTGTTCGAGATTGGTCACGGCGGGGGACACGGGCATCAGCGTTCTCTCCGCTGAGGCGTCGGACCCCACTCCAGAACGCCTTTTTTCCATACATAGAAGAAGCCCACCAGCACAATGCCGATGTAAACCAACATCTCCCAAAGGCCGAAGTGCTTGAGATCGTGCAGGATCACCGCCCAGGGATAGAGAAAGATCGCCTCAACGTCGAACAAAATGAAAAGCATAGCGACCAGGTAAAACTGCACCGAGAAGCGCCCGCGCGTGTCGCCTACCGGAGTCATTCCGCATTCGTAGGCGGAAAGTTTGGCACGCGTGGGCTTGCGCTGTCCGATGAGCCAGGAAAGGGAGATAATTGCGGTCGCGATTCCACCTGCCAGCAAAATGTGGATCAGGAAGGGCAGGTAGCCAGCGAAATAATTGTCGGGCATAGGGCAGGCTATATATAATTCGCGCCGTGTGCTAATAAACATTCTAGATTAGTGTTGGTGTGCGAGGGTGTCAAGGGAACGGCGCGTGATTTTGCCGATTTGGGAATTGAGTTATTGTGCGATCGGGAGATTGTGCGATCGAAAATGAAGCTCAGCTACAACCGAACGCGATAAGATAAATCGATCCCCGTCTTCAATCGCCCAATGACTCAATCGCGCAATCGCTAAATTAAGATTTCCTTTATGATCTTCGGCTTCAATACCGACGTTAAGCACGGCGACACCATCTACCACGTGCAAAGCGAAGCACGCGAGAGCGAGAAATTGCTGCAGACGCAGGTTTTTGTGCGTGGACGATGCGTCGGCAAGCGAGCGGTTTCGTACACCAGCACGGCCAACCAGGCGGGTTTTGGAGATCCCCAAAAAGAGCAGCAACTGCGCGATCAGCATCGCCAGGTTCTCGAAGCCATCCGCGAAGGCAAGTTGGACAGCATGTTGGATCGCGCCGAAACCGAAACCCTGGCCGCCATCAAACAACTGGACCTCGAATGGGTGAATGCTGAGTCGGTCCACGCCAATCGCAATCTGACAATGGAATTGCGTGTAACAGAGGATGGAACAGCCGTAGCCAGCGCCCGTCTTACGTTTCGCTTCGCCCGGCCCGACGCTGCGCCCTTCTACACGCAGGCTGTAACGGACGCGGCCGGCAATGCCTCCATCTCCGTTGAGGTTGAAGAATCCGTCCTTCCCGATTCCTCTGTCATCGTGCAAGCCAACCACGACGGCCGCACCGTAACCCGCAAATTCGCGTTGCGCAAAGCGGATTGATCCAGGTCCTTTCTTAAAATAATCGTGAGACAATCAAGTCCACCGGCGCCGAAGCGCAGATGGGTCGTAGAAATGACTCTCTTTATCAACGGCGACGAACACCCATTCCCCGACTCCCCAACTCCCTTCACGTTGATAGCGCTGGTTGAGAGCCTCGGCATGAAATCCGACCGGGTCGCCGTCGAACTCAACCGCGACATCGTTCCGCGCGATCGCTGGCCGGAAACGCTGCTCAACGAGGGCGACCGCCTGGAAATCGTCCACTTCGTCGGCGGCGGTTCGCCAGCAGTCTGCTGAACCGTAATTTAGGCTACGCAAAACGGTGGAGCAGGCCTTCTAAGGCCTGCGTCAAGAAGCATCCTAAGATAGTCGGGCTTTAAGCCCCGAGGTGAGGTTTCCGGAATCTCTCGACAGCTAGACCAGAGCCCGTTGTTCCAATCAGCCGTCACGGTACTACGCGAAAAGCCTGATTACTGTTCAACACGCCGCCTGGCGTCGTCACCGTGACCGTGCCGGAAGTCGCCCCGGTTGGAACAATGGCTGTGAGATACGTGTCCGATACTACTGTAAAGGATGCGGCTGTGCCGTTGAAGGACACTGCGGTCGTCCCGGTGAACCCTTGGCCAAGAAACTCAATAATCTCGCCAGCCGTACCGAAGGCGGGCAGGAAGCGCACAAACGGCGGCAGCCCTAGGTCAATGCTGTATGCCACGCCCATATTGTTTGTGCCGCCGTACACCGTCAGGCCATAAATCTTGCCGTTAGTATGTTGGAATGGGGTAGAAGCCGGAGCGCTCCCTGTTGCGGCCTCGAAGTTGTAAAGGATCGAGTAGTCCCCAGCAGTCGTGATCTTGAAGAACACTCCGGGACCGAAAGTGCCGGTACCTCCCTCGGTTGTAACTCCGTAAAAGTTGCCATCGCTGGCTAGTACCAATCCTGCCTGTGGTTCAGCGCCATCTTGCGGATAATTAGGGTCAGGAAAGTTGTGCAACGTTGTGACCGCACCTTTCGGCGTTAGCTTAAACACGACGCCCTGCCTATAATTTCCACCTGTGTAAGTAGTCCCATAGAAGTTGCCGTCGCTGCCCTGAATCAGAGGAGCGTTGTATGCTGGCACGTGAGCGTCAAAGCTAAAGATGGTTTCATACCCGCTATCAGTTAGTTTGTAAACCATGCCGTAGTTGAACGCGCCACCTGTACCGGTCGTGCCCAGAATGGTCCCATCCGCCGCCTGCAACAAAGGGCTCACGGTCGGGCTTCCTTCAATTGAAGGCAGCGCCGTGAAGGTCCCCGAGCGAGAAATCTTGTAAGCAATTTGATCGGTAACGCCGTAGAAATCACCGTCGGCGACTTGGATCGGCGGGGCAAAGGGCTGCCCGTCTGACCCGCCCGAGAAGGTGTGTAGGGTGGTCACATTCCCGCTCGGCGTGATCTTGAAGACAGTCCCTCGATGCATGCTGCCACCGTATGCCGTTGTGCCATAAAAACTCCCATCGGTCCCCAGGATCAATCCGCTGTACGAGCGGGATCCATCAAGGCCGTCGAAGTAGTGAATCACCTTGGATGTGCCTTCAGGCGTGATTCTAAACACGACGCCGAATTCTTCGTTGCCAACCTCGGTGGTCCCATACAGATTCCCGTCTCTGCCCTGCGCCAACAGTTGCGGAGTGTCCGGGTTAGCGCCATGTTTGCCATCGAAGTTGAGTAAGTCCGTATAAGTCTGCGCTCGCGCCACCGGCACCGCTATACAAACCATCAGCCCGACCGCTAACGCACAAAACCCCGCAAAAGAGCGACAGACTGGATTTCTTCCGACTGACATTTCTCCCCCGCAGGCTGTGGGCGTCAATTATCCTCCGCAGCGACAGCGCCATCAAGGAGACTAACTTCTCTAGCGCACGACTACACACGCGGAGAACACTCGTGATTTCTTGCACGTTTGTCATCCCGAGCGAAGCGAGGGACCTTGGTGTTTGTTTGCAGCGGCGATGCCGTAGTATGCGCGAGAACCAAGGTCCCTCGCTACGCTCGGGATAGCAATCCCAAGGAAAATGCAGCGGGGAGCAGTCGCCATGCACTCTTCTAGTTAACCCTCCGCGTGCGATCTTTCTTGACTCTCACCCGTTCCCGCCTAAAATGTTTGAAACATTCAGCCCATACGTTGTTTCAAACAAAATAGGACGCGAATGCACGAGAGTTTTCCATCACGAGAAGTGATCGCCCTGACTGGCATCAGCGCCCGCCAGCTCCAGTGGTGGGACGAGCGGGGAGTGGTCAAGCCGCAGCGTCAGGGACATCGCCGCCTCTATTCCATGCAGAATGTCACCGAAATTGCGGTGATCTGCGAACTCAAACGCAAAGGCTTCTCGCTACAGGCCGTCCGCAAAGTGATGCGCTTTCTGCAGCGCGAATTTAGTAAGGGCTTGGCCGAGATCGTCAGCCGCACGTCTGATGTTCACCTGCTCACCGACGGCAAACATCTTTATTTGGAAACTTCGGCGCGGCAGATCGTGGACATCCTGAAAAATTCCAGCCAGCCCATTTTGGGAGTGTGCCTGAGCGACGCGGTCCGTCAGGTGCGCGCGGAGGTCGTAGCCAGAAAGCTGAACACTTCGGTAACAACTCCGTCCACAGGGCGGCGTGCTAGAAAGGTTTCGTAGGCATTTAGTACCCAGGTTTTGGTCTCCGGTTTGTGCGGCGCGTTTTGCATTCAGGTTTTGCTTTAAAGGTTTAACCCAGGAGGAGTGCATGGTCGGTGAATTGGACCTTCTCAGCGAGTGGATTCCCGAACAGATGCAGCCCGGAACGATTTTTGTTCTGGAGAACGCCGGCGAAGTCGGCGAAAAGGAAGATCCCTACTGGGCCGTGCTGGCTTGCCCATCCTGTGGCATGCTGGGCCTGATCACGCGCCGGCAAATACACGGTCTTATGCCCGTCATTTGCGGCTCGGAGCAATGCTCCGCACAGTTTTTCATTCGCGATGCGGAAGTCATCGTGCGCAAGCCGTTCTGACATGGCCGCGGGTGCCTTCGCCCGCGAACCCTAACCAGGAAAAAACCCAAACTGCTTTTTCAGTTCTTGGTTGCCCGCACTCCGCCCAGTTCCACCGGAACCTGATCGACAATTTCGATTCCAAAGCCCTCAAGTGCCGCTACCTTTTTAGGCCGGTTGGTCAGCAGGCGGATTCGCCGCAGGTTCAAGTCAGAAAGAATCTGCGCGCCGATTCCAATTTCGCGCTGCGTCGGCTTCTCATTGTCCAGCAGAGCGGGCAACTTGCGGCCGCGGTGGAAACTTAAAGCGCCACGCTCGCCGATTTTTTCCACAGAAAAACCTTGCGACGTCTGATGTAGGTAGATCAAAGCGCCGCGCCCCTCCTGCGCGATGCGGCGAAGTGAACCTTCGAGAGTGGCGTGGCACTCGCATCCGGTTGAACCGAAGACGTCGCCCATCAGGCAGTGAGCGTGCATTCGAACCAGCACGGCCGACTCGCTACCCTCGACATCTCCTTTAGGCATTTCTCCTTTGATGAGGGCCACGTGCGATTCGCCGCCATCGACCTCGCTTTCGTAAGCGATGAGGCGGAATTCGCCGAAGCGGGTATCGATCATGGCTTCGCCCACGCGGTGTACGTAGCGTTCATGCGCCATGCGGTAGCGGATCAACTCGGCGACGGTGAGCATCTTGAGGCCGTGCTCCTGGCAGAAGCCGACAAGGTCGGGAATACGCGCCATGGTCCCGTCGTCCTTCATGATTTCGCAGATGATGCCAGCGGGGATCATGCCGGCGAGGCGCGCGAGATCGACCGAGGCCTCGGTTTGCCCTGCGCGCACCAGGACTCCGCCTTTGCGGGCGCGAAGAGGGAAGACGTGGCCGGGCCGCGCCAGGTCGGATGCGTTGGTCGCGGGATCGATCGCCACCTGGATGGTGCGCGCCCGGTCATACGCGGAGATGCCGGTGGTCACGCCCACGCGCGCGTCGATCGCCTCACAAAATGCCGTGCCGTATTGCGAAGTGTTCTCGGCGCTCATGGGACCGAGGCGCAGGTGGTCGAGGCGCTCTTCGGTCATGGTGAGGCAAACCAGGCCGCGTCCGTACTTGGCCATAAAGTTGATGGCTTCGGGCGTGACCTTTTCTGCGGCGAGCGTGAGATCGCCTTCATTCTCGCGGTCCTCATCGTCGACGACGACAATCATGCGACCGGCGCGGAAATCTTCGATGGCGGTGGGAACATCGGCGAAGGGCTGGGTGGCCATAACTAGATTATTGTAGCAATTCGAGCGGCTGGTCACGAGCGGTTAGTCTCGAGTCGCGAGTACCCGAGTCTGGGCTTTCGTTGCTGGGCTACGGGCCTTAGATCCAGATCAAAAAAATCACAGATCGAAGCTGCTTAAATATCTGGAATCAATGACTTGCGCCAACCTCAATCTGAGCGGGGGTGGCTAAAATATTGAATCCACTTGAGTTGCACGCAAAATATAGATGTCAAGGAGCTTATTGGTGCAAATTCGGAACGCCGTAAGAACCGCAGCCCGATTCCTAGTCGCACGCCCTAGTTCCAGTGCCGGATGGACGGCCTCTGTTAGACAATTCTGTGGCGAAATGGGAGTGCGGCGCAAGGTTAGACGTCACAGGAGGGCTGTGGAGGGCGGCGTCGCAAAGGGCGGCGAGATTGTGGTCAGCTATTTCGCCAGATGTCGAGATGCTTTCTGACTCTTGGGGCGTCGGGGTCGTCGATTTCTTCTAAAATCTTGAGCGCGGCCTCGGCGTGGTCGATGGCCTTCTCACGGTCGCCGAGTTTATCCAGCGCCAGGCTCATTTTGTGCAGCGCGTCGCCTTCGCCTTGCCGGTCGCCTATTTCGTGTGTAATCGCTAACTGCTGCCTGTGGTATTCGATGGCGCGGAAGTACTCGCCAAGATTCTTGTAGGCAAAGCCCAGGTTACCCAGTGCTCTGCCCTCGCTGAGCTGGTCGCCGATCTCGCGGGCAATAGCCAAATCCTGTTCAAAATACTCGATAGCGCACCGGTGTTTGCCTAGGCAGCCGTAGACGAGACCCAGAAAGCTCAGAGCCTCGCCTTCGCCTTGACGATGATGCATCTCACGCGCGATGACCAAGCCCTGCTCGTGGTATTCGATGGCGCGGTGGTAATCCGCCCGCTCCATGCAAGCGACCCCTAGGCTGGCCAGGGCGACGAGTTCGCCCTGGCGGTCGCCGATTTCAGAGCTGACGGCCAGACCCTGCTCGTAGCATTCGACAGCACGGTGACGGTCACCTAGCCCAGCGTACGCGGCGCCCAGATTGCCCAGAGCATGGCGTTCGGACTGATGATCGCCAATTTCACGTGCAATGACCAAGTGATTTTGGTGGTATTCGGCTGCGCGTCGATAGTCGCCTAACGAGTGGTATACGAGACCCAGGCGACCGAGGAAGAGTCCTTCGCCCTGTCGATCTTTCAGTTGTTGAGCGGCTGACAGCGCGCCCTCAATCCAGCGCATTTCATCTCGGGGGTGCTGACGTAAGCCAAGAACCCGGGCACCCAACGCGGGGTAAAGCCAGCATAGCTCCGCAGCCTCGTGGCTCCCCTCCGCATGGATCAACGCCCACGCTTGTCCGGCTTCGATGTTTCCACGCTCGAGGTCAAAGAGAGCGAGCCCGAGTATGAGCGATTCGTCGCCAGCGTCATCCGCGCTTCTAAGGAAGCCTAGGTAGTACGCGGCGTGGAGCTGGCTAGCGTCGTGGGACTCGGTCGCCGTCAATCGTCCCCGGGCAAAGTCGCGCATTAGGTCGTGCAGGCGGTACCGTTCGGTGGAGTCGTCCCATTCGAGCATGGAGAACTGCAGGAGTCGGCTGAGCGTGTCTTGAGCGGCGTCGGCTTCCATCTCCCAGACAGATGCGGCGGCGTCGTCGTCGAAGGTGTCGGGAAAGACGGCTAACATGCGCCAGCGCTTTTGCGTTTCGGCATCGAGCAGGTTATAGCTCAGGGTGATCGAAGCCGTGACGCTCTCGTCGTCGCCCGTCAGCAACTCCAAGCGCTTCTTCTCGTCCGCAAGCTGCGTCGCGTAGTCATGAGGGTCGAGGTTCACACGCACGACTATCGCCGATCCAGCCAGCCGTAGCGCCTGGGGCAAGTATCCGCACAGTTTCGCGATGGTCTCGGTTTCGCCATCAATGCGTGGCGCGATGCGGAGAAGAAGATCCTTCGCGTCTGGCGGCGGAAGAGTCTCTAGGTTCTTCGCTTGGAGACCGGGCAATGTGAAGTGCTGGCGAGATGTCACAAGAAGGGCGCAACCCGCTGCCGGAATCAGCGGCTTCACCTGGGCGGCATCTCTGGCGTTGTCCATCAGCAGCAGGGCGCGCTTGTTGTGGAGGACGGACAGATACTGGGGGCGGAGGTCTTCTTCTTTTTCGGGGAGCTTGGCCTCGGGATGGAAGGTGCGGAGGACGTGGGACATGGCGTCGGCGGCGGTGAAGGGTTTTTCGCTGACGCCTTTGAGGTCGAGGTAGATTTGGGCGTCGGGGTAGTTGGGGGCGAGTTCGGCGGCGAGTTTTAGGGCGAGGGCGGTCTTGCCAACTCCGCCCTGGCCCTGAAGTCCGGAGATGTGGACGCCGCCTTTTTCGATGGCGGCGCGGAGTTCGGCGAGTTCGGCGGTGCGTCCGGTGAAGTCGGCGGGCGGGGGTGGGAGCTGGAAGAGCGGGGTGAGCGGGGATGTTGCCGGTTGCTTCGTTTCGGTCTTAGTTTTAATCGGCGATTGTTCCTGCAGGAATTGAGTGAGGTGGTTTCTGTGGAACTGCTCGAATTCGGATTTGTTTTTGTAGTCCCACCACAGACCCTTCTTTGGGAAGTCTTTCTTGAATTGAAGGACGAGTCCCCACTGGTCGGTTTCCTCTTTCGACTTCGGCGCGTATGGCTTCTGTGAGAAATAGACCATAATCTGCGGCTTATGTTTTTTCTTCCACGCTTTGTAGGCAAGGCGGAATTCGTGTTCGGTACCCGACTTGGCGTCGCTCACGGGCGTGCCGAAACGTCTCCAGAAAATTCCGATGAGAAGATCGCAGTCTTCGATTTTCAGGGTTGGGTCGATGAGGCCTTGCGGACCTTGGGGATGGAAGCCGGGATGGGAATCAGTCTCCCACCGGTAGACATCGAGGTGGAGACCGAGAGGGCGCGCGATGGTGCGGTTTACTTCTTCGACTACTTTGGAAACGGTGTCGCGTTCAGGTTTAACGTCGCCGGGCGAGGCGACGACGACGCGCAGTACTCGAAGGTCCATGGGCGGGTGCTGCTCCCTCTCTACGAAAATGATTGGGCCCGTGGTGAAAGGGCGAGTATAGCAGCGAAGATTGGGATTTGAGCAGGGGTTGGGCGAGATTTGGCGGAGGGGTGACGGCGGTGAGGGTACGGGGCGACGTCCCTCAGCGGCTAAAGCCGGGCCCTTCCCGGTCGAAGTCAAAATCAGAGTCAACGGCAACGGAGGTCGACCGCAAGAACAAAAGCAAGGTCAAAGGCAGCGGACAGGAGTGTCCGCTCCACACGAGCATCTATCCACGCGACCTGCCACTTCTCGCGACGTGACGAGAAATGGCAGACGGTGAAAGTTTAGGAGGTGTGCTGGAAGGAGATCTTTTCGCTGTAGCGTTTGATTACTGCGAATCCGATTACGGCGAACGCGGCCAAAACAAATGCCCATCCAGCGCCACCTTCGGGTACGTGCACTTGAGAGGTGGGTTGATGAGGACGCGGCTGCGGCTTGAGAATGTGAAAATTATCGTGTTGTCCGATTACGATTTCGTTGTGTTCTGTGAATGCCACGATACAACTCCTTTGAACCCTGACGCGTCCGTAGAAGCGTCTTGCAGCGCTACGAAGGCAACCCGTTAGAAAATCTGCATGAAGCGACACATGCACGATCATGCATTCGGGCAACTCAATCGTAGCGAAGCGGTGAGGTTGGGGGAATGGCTCGTTGGCGCATGTCGACTGGCACAGACGTAATAGTTACTTCGCGGCAGAGTAACTGGGTACTAAAACGCAATCGGCGGACGGAGCGATGCGAGTAAATCAGGTTGAACCGCTAGATTCCCTATGGGTTGATTGTTTTGCCACTCTAGGTGTTGCCCTGTATGGATGGCTTTCGCAACAGGCTGATACGGTGGAGTTTAATCAAAGTCCACCTCGCTGTTTTCAGGCGGATAATCCCTGGCCGGATGGTTGGCCTGTGAGGGTCTTATGAAAAAGATAGCGATTTTGATGTTGGCAGGATTGATGTCGGCGGGAATCGTGATCGCGCAGGATACTCCGAGCGCGCCGCTTTATCCCGATAGCGCGCACCCGGCGCAGGCGCCGGCGACTGAGCAAGACGCTGCGCCGCAGCAGATGAATCAGAATACCGGGCAGAACGATATTCCGGTGTTCAGGGTGAACGTGTACGCGCGGACGACCAAGGCGGTGAATTACCGGCACCGCGGCGGTTCGACCGAAGTAGATTTTCGCGGAACGGAGTTGATGCCTGCGGTTGGCGGTCGCGCGAAGGTTGAAGGCAAAGGCGGACGGCTGGCGATTAATGCCGAGTTCACGCATCTTGGGGTTGCGAGCAGCTTCGGCGGGCAGTTCCTTACTTATGTGTTGTGGGCGATTACGCCGGAAGGCCGCGCGGTGAACCTAGGCGAGATTATCCCCGGCGATAACGGCAAGGACAAGATTGACGTGACGACCGACCTGCAGGCTTTCGGCATGATCCTGACCGCGGAACCTTATTATTCGGTCACGCACCCCAGCAACAAGGTGGTGGCGGAAAACATTGTGAGAGAGGGAACCAAGGGGTTTGAAGAGCCGATCGATACGAAGTTCGACACGCTGGAAGGTGCGCAGTACACCATCGATGTGCCGGCGGACCAACTGCCATCGAGCCAGGCTGCGGGGAACGTTCCGCTGGACTTGCTGGAAGCGCGCAACGCGGTGGCGATTGCCAAAGCGGCCGGGGCGCAGCAGTACGCTGCTGACAGTTTAACCAAAGCGGAAGACATGTTGCAGCGCGCGGAAGATTATTACCAGCGAAAACAAGGGCGCACGCCGATTGGCACCGCGGCGCGCGGAGCGACACAGATGGCGGAGGATGCGCGCGTGCTGACATTGCGACGCAAGGAGCAGGCACGAATCGACGCTGATCGGCGTGCTCATGAGGAAGCGCAGGCGAAGGCGGAAGCCGATGCGGCAGCGGCACAACAGCAAGCCGCGCAAGCGCAGGCTCAATCTGACGAAGATGCGCGCCGACGCGCGGAAGCGGAACAGGCACAGGCTGCGGCTCAGCAGCAGCAGGCGGCAGCTCTCGCCGCGCAGCAACAGGCGCAGGCTCAGACGGCAGCAGCGCAGCAGGCTGCGGCTCAGGCGGACCAGCAGCGGCAGGAAGCGATCCGGCAGAAAGAAGAAATGCGCGCGCGATTGCTGGCACAGCTGAATCAGGTGCTTCAGACGCGCGATACGGCGCGGGGGCTGATCGTAAGCATGCCCGACGTGCTGTTTGATTTCAACAAGTACACGTTAAAGCCGGAGGCTCGTGAGCGCCTGGCGCGGATTTCTGGCATCGTGCTGGCCTATCCCGATTTGAAGCTGGAAATTGACGGCTATACCGATTCGATTGGAAGCGATGATTATAACCAGACTCTATCCGACAAGCGGGCCGAGGCGGTGCGCGATTATCTGGTGACGTCGGGAGTTTCCATAAACAATGTGGCAGCGCGAGGCCTGGGGAAAGCGGATCCCATCGCGGACAATACGACTGCTGCCGGACGCAAATTGAATCGACGGGTGGAGATGATCGTTTCGGGAGATGTGATCGGAAATCTATCGGGACCGGGATCTGCAGGCGAGCAGGCACAGGGGCAGGCGCCGACGAATCGATGAATACGGAACAGATAAAGACCTAACAAAGGGCCCTCGGATCGCAATCACTTTGAAGTCCGAGGGCCCAGGGTTTGTATGAAGGCGCATCCTTACTTCACCCCGCATCTAGGTTGTCTTCCCAGACAGTTCTGTCTCAGCGCCGCGAAATAGCGCTCTCAGCGCTCGGATCACGAAGCGGGCCAGCATCACGATGATGGCTACCAGGCAAAGCGCAATCGTGGCTGCGACATAAGGATGCCGTGTGGCCAGCCAAGTCAGGGCGACGGCAAGCGCGTCTTCCACCAAACTCAGAGTGATGTTCGAGAACGGTTCCGGCGAAGGAGTCACGGCGGCCCGGGCTGCGGTCTTGCCTCCATGAGCTGCGAGGGCAACGGCTGCTCCGAGCAGGGCTGCGAGGAGCTGCTGGGCAGGGGTCAGTTGCCTGGTCGCGCCATAGGCCAGCAACGCGGCCGCAGGGACCCGCACAAAGGTGTGAAGGGCGCTCCAGATTAGATCGAAGGCGGGGATTTTGTCGGCGAAGAACTCGACTACGAATAGAGTCCCGCTGGCGGCGATGATGGGCCAGGTTTCCAGGATTTGCAGGGCTGGCGGTAGCGGTACGTGCCCGAAACGGGCGAGCAAACCGAGCGCGGCTACGGTGGCATAGACATTCAGCCCGGCGGCAAAAGCGATGGCTGCCAGCAGCGCAAACAACTCAGGAAGAGGGATTTGCAGCCAGTTCAGCATCGGCACCAGGTCTCAGGCGGGCGGTCTTCGGTACTTCACCTTCGACCGAGAAACCCACCAACACCGCGATTCAAACACATAGCCTTCCAAAGACAAAGGGCCGCTTCTCAGCGACCCTTGAAAGTCCTTAACGCGTTTGCCTTTATAGAGTGGACTCGATTTCAAATCCCCACGCCTCCAAGAGAGGCTCCGGGATATATTTAGAGTTCTTGTTGCGGCGCGCCCACTCGCGCAGACGGGTTGAACGAAGATACTGGTCGGGGGAGAGCTTGTATTCGCGCACGACCTGTTCGAATTCCGTGATCGTAGGGACAATCGGACCGATCGGCTCCGGTTTGCCCCAGTTCGGATTGCCGCGTCGCTTCGCCATGAAAAATGCCCTTTCCTACAAATGGGGGATGTACTTAATGCTCTACCGCTCTATCTATCTATATGATTCTCCGGGTGCTCTAAGGATGCATGGAAACGATAACTCCATCGAAACATCAATGGGCATCCTCAGGGACTAAAAGCTAATCGGAGACTCGATAGCTTAGGACGATTTTCCGCTAAAGTCAATCAAAAAATTCCCCGTTCACTTGAAGGGAAAACTCTTAAGTCATTGGATTATAAGTTACTTATCGACGACGCCCTCCTCCCAATCTTAAGAGTCGTGATAGTCAATCCGCTCTCCTGGCTGGAATGAAGCTCATCGAAACATGATATTCAAGGATAGCCGCGTTACCAGAGTAATCCCATACTGCGCAGCTTTATTGATAAGACCTCTTTCCCCGGCTTAGAGTGGAGGTTGGACCTATGCTTTCCGGAAGAGACTATTCCTTGCGGAAGGCCCCTGGGTGCTTGCACGGCTATGCCAATGCATTTGGAACCTTGCCATGAACCTGAAATCACTGCTGCTCTGTTCGGATGAAAAGATCGTACGGGTGCTGCGACGCACTCTGGGGGATCTTGACATCGGGGTCGAACACTGCGCCACGGCGGAAATTGCCGTGCGCCAGCTGACGCGGGAGCGATTTGAGGCCATCATCGTAGATTGCGCCGGACCTGGAGCGGCGGACGTGTTGCGCAACGCGCGGTCGGCTCCGTGCAATAAGCGGGCGGTTGCGGTGGCAATTCTGGATCCTGAGAAGGGGGTTCGTTCGGCCTTTGATCTTGGGGCACACTTCGTGCTCTATAAGCCGGTATCGAGCGAGAAGGCTAAATCAAGTTTTCGTGTGGCACGGGCTCTAATGAAGAAGGAGCGCCGTCACAATGCACGAATACCGGTGCAGTTCCCGGTGGAGATGTCGAGCCTCGAATCCGGCGCTCATTTTAGGGTGAACACCACGGACCTAGGGGAAGGCGGCCTGGCAGTGAGCCTGCCACGCCGCAGCAAACCTGCTGGCCGCTGGGAGCTGTCGTTCGCGCTGCCAGGTTCTGCAGCCCCGCTGAAAGTTCTGGCGGAGTTTGCCTGGGAGGGCACAGGAACGCAGGTCGGTTTGCGCTTCCAGAATCCGACGCCGGAAGTTGCGCGGCAGCTGCGCGAGTGGCTGGGCCGGAATTCTCCCGATGCGGAAAAGGACGATCCGCCGGTAGTCTGCCGGCTCACAGATTTGAGCATGGGCGGTTGTTATCTAGAGATTGCTTCGCCATTCCCAGCGGCGACAAGGGTGACATTGTCGATGCGCGCCGCAGGCGTGGACCTTCGAGCGGAAGGCGTGGTCCGAGTCATGCATCCGGATAAAGGAATGGGCGTGCAATTCACCCAGAGTACCCCGGAACATCGAGCGGTTTTGGAAAAGTTCTTGGCAACACTGACAGAGAATCGCGAATTGCTGCCCGAATTGCTGGTGGAACCGGAGGGTTTGGAAACGGAGTCGCCGCAGCAGCGGGATCTAACCGTTGCCGCCGAAGCGGGTGAAGCGGAAGATCCATTGCTTAATTTGTTCCGCAATAAAGGAACGCTTCCAGCCGATACCTTTCTAGCAGAGTTACGCAAGCAACGTGGCGGCGCGGCTGCTGCAGTTTCCGCCTAGTTAGGGTAAGCATCGGCATACTTCTCCTTATCTTTATTTCTTTTTATCTTCTGTGCCTTATTTCGCTTTGTGACTGTGTTCTTTCGGTACTCAATATCTCAATAAGCCAGTCTTCTGTGCTGCCCACTAGCGGATTTTTCTGCATTCGCGGGTTAAGTAATTCATTGCGCCGCGTTCCCAGCCAGAATTCGTTGCCAGTTTCAAAATCAATGGCAGTCGTGTGAGCTAGAATAATTCGCGGGCCGGGATGGCGAAATTGGCAGACGCAGCGGACTTAAAATCCGCAGGTCCGAAAGGACTGTGGGGGTTCGATTCCCCCTCCCGGCACCAGCTTGGACGAACGTTGCGCTCCGGTCGCGTCGATTCAATATTCGTGAGCATGCGCATCTCGACCACGGATATGCAGTAACCAGCCACAGCAGCTAGGGACAGACTGCGGACCGAGTTTTGATTCACGTGGACACAGACAAGAGCGAATTGCTGGTTAACAACCGCTTTGCGTATGTGTCCGTTTCGCGGGCTCAACAACATAGCCTCGGGACCGGACTAGCTTGAAGACGAGAACAGGTGTGGAAAAGACCGAGAGTGCCGATTCGAAACGAGTTCCAAGCCAACTATAATCGATCCATGGCCGACGAAACTGTGAACCAAGTCATCGCTGACTACTATCGTGATTTTAGCACGCTGAATGTCCGGGCGATTCTGCCGTACTTCAACGAGCCTTCGTTGCTGGTCGGCCCACAAGGCGTGATCCCGCTACTTGATCGCGCAGCGCTCGTGGCTGTTTTTGGGCCGGTGATGGAAGGTCTGCGAGCCAAAGGATACGGCCGGAGCGAACTCGAACTGGGCTACGTCAAGTCGCTCAGTTCATCCGCTGCATTAATTGGCGGAACGGCGGTGCGATACAAAACCGATGGCCAGCAACTAGAGCGCGTGGGCATAACCTATGTGCTCCACAAAACGGAGAGCGGCTGGAAGTTCGCCACGGTTATCCTTCACGATCCAAACACGTCAGAGCTCTGATTCTCGATCACGAAGCTAGAACTGCAGCTTCTGGAAGCTCTCAAGCAGATCGTTGCGCCTCTCGACATTATTTGGTTCCGGGGTTTTTTGCGAGAACGACCTTAGCTAGGCAGGAACTATCAGATAGCGGAACTTTTCCGAAATAGCGGAATTTGCCTCTATGCTTATCCGGAGCTTTCGAACTTGCTAGTGTTCATTTTGGTGCCCAATCTGGGAGAGCCGTGGATGGCGGCGAGAACATTCCGTTTTCAGTTACGCCTCAGCAAAATGAACGGCCGCTTGAAGGCTCCGTCCCTACAACCTGTTCGGGTCTCTGCGAAAACCTGACCTCGTCCTCGCGGTGTAAACTTGATGCGATGAAGACCGCCAAACTGGCCAGCGCCTATCGCATCGATGACGGCAAGCATTTCCGCCTTAAGGATTTTGATCCGGCCGACACCGCGCATCTGCACTCCGAAAAAGAAGCCGACGAGCAGTTGATGAAAGATGTGGCCCGCTTGGAGGATTTGCAAGCCAAACTGTACGCCCAGGATCGGTGGGCTCTTCTGCTGATTTTTCAAGCGATGGATGCTGCGGGAAAAGACGGCACCATCAAGCACGTCATGTCGGGAGTGAATCCGGAAGGCTGCCAGGTCTATTCGTTCAAGACGCCGTCGGAAACGGAGCTACAGCACGATTTCTTGTGGCGTACGACGAGAAATCTTCCGGAGCGCGGGCATATTGGCATCTTTAACCGGTCTTATTATGAGGAAGTGCTTGTGGTGAGGGTGCATCCGAAAGTGCTGGCAAGTGAGAGGCTGCCGCCGTCATTGGTGAAGAAGGACATCTGGGAAGAGCGCTTCGAAGACATTCACTGCTTTGAACGGCACATGGCGCGCAGTGGGACAGTAATTCGCAAGTTCTTTCTGCATCTTTCGAAAAAAGAGCAGAAACGGCGATTCATGGCGCGACTGGATGAGCCGGAGAAAAACTGGAAGTTCTCCGCGGCCGACATTCACGAACGCGATTATTGGGATGAATATCAGAAGGCTTATGAAGATGTGATCCGATATACGGCGACGAAACATGCGCCCTGGTACGTGGTTCCGGCGGACAATAAATGGTTTACTCATCTCGTGGTAGCTGCGGCAATTATAGAAACATTGGAAGAACTTGGGATTGCGTATCCGAAAGTCGACGCCGCGAAGCGCAAAGAGCTGCAAGAGGCTCGCCGGGCACTGGGGAAGAAATGAATTTTGCAGCGCTGGGCGTCGGTGCATGCATTCGCCTGCAGCAGCATTACCATAGCAGTGATTCACCTTATTGTTTTCCACTTCTCTAATTTTGGAGGTTCGAACATGTCTGGTCGAAATATGCTTGGCTGGGTCGCGGCAAGAGGAACATTCGTGAGCGGCTGGAGAGCCTTACTTGGTTGCTCGCTTGTAGCTTCATTGGCGATCACCGTTTCCGGACAAACTACACCGGGGCGCCAATCGAAGGCGGTCAAGCCGACGCAGTCAGCGACCTCGGCGTCATCTAAATTGGCTACTTCCGACCAGAACGCTCAGCCCGAAAACGATTCCAACAAGCCGGAAGAGAAACCTTTCAAGGGGATGAAGTACCGCCTGATTGGACCGTTTCGCGGCGGACGATCACTGACTGCGGCGGGAATCCCCGGCGATCCTACGACCTACTATTTCGGCGCGACCGGCGGCGGCGTTTGGAAGTCAACCGATGGCGCCATGACATGGTCATCGGTTTTTGATCGCGAGGGGAGCGGAGATATCGGCAGCATAGCGGTCGCGAACTCCGATCACAATACGATTTATGTGGGTACGGGCGAAGCCTGCATTCGGGGCAATATTTCTCACGGAGACGGAGTTTACAAATCGCTTGACGGCGGGAAGAGCTGGAAGAACGTTGGCCTGCACGACACTCGGGCGATCGGCAAGGTGATTATCAACCCGACAAATCCAGACATTGTTTTTGTGGCGGCTCTTGGACATCCTTATGGGCCGAACGCCGAGCGAGGTATTTTCCGCACGACCGACGGCGGCAAGAATTGGGATAAGGTGCTCTATAAGGATGAGAACACAGGCGGGATCGATGTTGCTTTCGATCCGCGCAATCCGAACATTTTGTTTGCAGCATTATGGCAAGCGCGCCGCTCGTCGTGGAATCTTTCGGATGGCGGCCCGGGAAGCGGACTTTACCGCTCGGGCGATGGAGGCACAACCTGGAAGCGGCTGGAAGAGCATGGTCTGCCCAAGGGGCCTTATGGACGAATCGGCGTAGCGGTGGCAGCGAACTCTGACCGAGTTTACGCGCTCATTGAGGCACGCAATCCCGACGGTGGTTTGTATCGCTCTGACGATGGGGGCGAAAACTGGGATTTCGTGAATCCCAGTCATAGCTTGTGGCAGCGGCCCTGGTATTACATGCACATCATCGCCGATCCGCGAGATGAAAATGTGGTCTACGTCATGGACGTGGAATCTTTCAAGTCCACGGATGGCGGTCACCTGTTCAATAAGGTCAAAGTTCCGCACGGCGACAACCACGGCCTGTGGATTGATCCGATGAATACAAAGCGCATGATCGCGTCAAACGACGGCGGCGTGACGGTGACTTTGGATGGCGGAAAGAATTGGACGCGCCAGGACAATCAACCGACGGCGCAGTTCTACCATGTGATCACGGACAGTGCGGTCCCTTACCGGGTTTACGGCGCGCAGCAGGACAACACCACGGTTGGCATTGCGAGCCGCAGCGACGAAGGGGCCATCGACCGCTCCGACTGGTATGACGTGGGTGGAGGCGAAGCGGGCTACATCGCACCGTATCCTCCCGATCCGAACATTGTGTACGCCGCCGACTACCAGGGAAACATCACGCGCTTCGATAAGCGCATCGGCCAGGTGAAAGCGATTACCGAGCAGCCTGAGCTTTCCGACGGAGGCGGCGCGGCAAAGCTCGAGCATCGCTTTCAGTGGACCGCGCCGGTGGTGATTTCTCCGCACGATCCCGACACGCTGTACCACGGTGGCGAGCGGCTATTCAAAACTACTGACGGTGGCGTTCATTGGGTGACGATCAGTCCCGACCTTACGCGCAATGACAAAAGCAAGCAGCAGCCTTCCGGTGGCGACATCACGCTTGACGACACTGGCACCGAATATTACGACACGATCTTTGCGGTCGCAGAGTCGCCCATCACAAAGGGCTTGATCTGGGTGGGCACGGATGACGGTCTCGTCCAAATCACGCGCGACGCAGGAAAGAACTGGGCCAACGTCACGCCGAAGGACTTGCCCGAGTGGAGCCGCGTCAGCTTGATCGACGCGTCGCCGCACGATGCGGGAACGGCGTACGTTGCGGTGGACCGACATCAGAACGACGACCTGCGCCCTTACATCTACAAAACGAGCGACTACGGCCAGACGTGGACGAAACTGACCAACGGGATTCCCGATGGTTCATTCGTTCGTGCGGTCCGCGAAGATCCGAAAAAGCGTGGCTTGCTTTATGCGGGAACCGAGAATGGCGTTTTCGTTTCCTTCAACGACGGCGCGGACTGGCGCTCCATAAAACTGAATTTGCCGACAACGCCCGTGCATGATCTGGCAGTGAAGGACAACGATCTCGTGGTAGCGACGCACGGCAGATCCTTCTGGATATTGGACGACATTAGCCCGCTGCGGCAGTTCAGTGATCAGATCGCGAAGAAGGATGTTCATCTCTATTCGCCGGCGCCCGCTTTCCGCATTCAAGCGGGAGCAGCAGCAGAAGCACATCTTTCCAAGCGCACGGGGCAAAACCCGCCGGTAGGAGCGATCATTTACTACTACTTGAAAGATGCGCCGAAGGCCGGCGCAGGAACGAAGTTGGAAATCCTTGACGCTTCGGGCAAGGTGATTCGCAGGTATTCGAGCGCCGCCTTGGAAGTGCCCGACGAACCTCTCGATCCAGACGACAAGAAACCAGAGAAAGAGATCAAGCCAGAAGCCGGGCTCAATCGATTCGTGTGGGACCTGCGTTATGAAGAAGCCCATCGTGTTCCCGGATACTACTTGTGGGAGTACATCGCGGGGGCGAAGGGACCGGTGGCTGTGCCGGGCCGCTACCAGGTTCGGTTGACGGTCGGCGATGAAAGCCAGGTGGCACCGTTGGAAGTGAAACTCGATCCGCGAGTGAACGTGAGCCAGGCTGATCTCGAGCAGCAATTCACTTTGCTGATGGGGCTTCATGAAGAGCTCAACGGTGTTTATGACGCAGTGAACCAAATTCAAGATGTCCGTTCGCAGATTGCCGGCCTGAAACGGCGATTGCCCGAGAACACCAGCACGAAGAGCATTGCTTCGTCGGCTGACGATCTTGAGAAGAAGCTGGTGGCGGTGCGGGATCGAATGGTGAATCTGACGATCAGCGCGAACGAGGACTCGTTGGCCTATCCTCCGCAGTTTGATACGAAGTTGGCATATCTCGCCATGGATGTCAGCAGCGCCGACTCGGCTCCCACCGAGGCCGAGCAACTTCAATTCGAGAAGCTGAAGCGGCAGGGCAGGGAACTGCTCAGCCAGTGGGACGAACTGCAAAGGCGCGATCTGGCGGCCTTCCAGAAGCTGACCGCGGAGAGTAGTCTTGCCCCGGTGGGGGTTCCACCCGCGGGCAAAGCTGCCGAGGCGGAGAATACTGACGCGCGCTGAACGTGGGCTAAGCGCTTCTGGTGAGCGAGCACATGCACAACTCTTCTATTACTTCCGTGCCACTTCTGTGGCACGGATGTGCCTTGTACAGCCGACTTAGCACTGATATGTTGCCGATAGTGATGCTGATCCTCCCCCTGAGGTGATGGCCGATTCAGATGTTTTGGGGGTGACTATGAGGTTGATGCATCTGTGTTACGCGGCGCTAGGCTTTGCGGTGGCTCGCTGGGTATTCCGTCGGCAACCTGTAGTCGATCCGGTCACGAGGTTGCGAACTTCTGGCCTGTTGTAGCTTTAAGCTAAAGTTTAGGGCGCGCGCCCCGTTGCGCAACCATTTCGTCAGCGCGCGCCCTAGTCTTTAATTATTCGCCGGGAACGGTCTTCGTTCGGTGCAGGTTTCAATCGCTCGATTGCGCCTGGTCTCATCCTCTGCGCGGAAGTACTAGCCCCAAGGTTTGCCTCAGTTACCTCTTCTTTGTCGCTTGCTCTCACTACAATCGGAGTAGTAACCACTGCGCGCATCGTGTAATCGGTATCTGTCTCGCAGTTGCGATTCCGACTCCGGAGAACTTTTCGCTCCGAAGACTGGGTCGCAATTTCTTGCAACCGTCCTGTGCGAATACATCGACGAACTCGCTTCCATTTGGGTCTGCTGGTCTTGGGAGTACTCCTGCTCACCCTGTCTCTGCAGCTTTGCGCCCAGGACGATGAGACGCCATTAGGCGACGTGGCGCGAAATCTTCGGAAACCCCAGTCGTCCGAAGCAGTGATCGACAACGACAACATTTCCAAGGTGATGGACGACGCGGAGAGTCATCACAAGTCGGGTTCGTCGATGGTCTTTTCGTTCGATCCCGGCGGAAAGAATTTCAAGGTTTCGTCACCCGACGTCACGTGCAGCCTATCGTTTAGTGCTAAGACGAGTTCGTTGCTCTCCGACTCGCTTCAGGTGGATGAGTTGCCGCGCAGCGAATTGGCCAAACTCGAAGGCCCGGCTACGATCGATGGAGATTTGCTGCAGGTCGCAATTCACAACGGAACCTCCTGGGATCTTCGCGAGGTGATGATCGGTCTGACGATCATTCGGCGTCCGGAGACGAGCGTGGGCTATTTTGGTACGGCGCGAATTGTCCCGGCTGTAGCGGACGGTTCCGAGCGGCCAGTGCAGGACTCGTCTCAGAAGCAGCCGGATGTAACACTCCTGTTAAAAGTAAAAGGGTCCGCTGCTCCAACTGCAACCGCGATCTTTCGGACTTCGCTGAACTTCGCGATGTTTCCTGACCAGGAATGGCATTGGGCCATTGTGAGGGCCAAAGGGATTCCGCCTCAGAACTCAAATACGGACCTGGCAACGCCTGGACAGGGCATCCCGCTGTCACTCGAACAGCCCGCCAACACGTCGCAAGCGCTTGCCCCGGGTCTCTCGCCATCAGTGACACCTCTAGTCAATCCATCTCCATCAGATCCGTCATTGCCCTTGCCGAATTCGGATGTTGTGACTCACTAGAAATTAGCTAATCTGATTCCCCCGTTGCGAACTGACCAAAACGCAACATGTTAAACTGACTTCAAATCCTACAATTTAAGGACAGGCGATGAAATTCGGAGTCATCATCTTTCCCGGTTCCAATTGCGACCACGATGCTTACTGGACCATCCAGCAGGTAGCGAAGCAGCCGGCGACTTTTTTGTGGCACGAGTCGCACGATCTGCAGAATTGCGACGCCATCATTGTCCCGGGAGGATTTGCGTATGGCGACTACTTGAGGACAGGGGCAATTGCGAAGTTTTCTCCGGTGATGGAATCGGTGCGCCGGTTTGCCGAGGGTGGCGGGATGGTGCTGGGAATTTGCAACGGATTCCAAATCCTTTGTGAGTCTGGGCTATTGCCGGGAGCTTTCATGCGGAACACTGGACTGAAATATGTTTGCAAGCCGGTGCAGGTGCGGGTAGAGAATGCTGCGACTCCTTTCACCAATGCTTGTTCGCAGGGAGAGGTGTTGACGATTCCGATCGGACACATGGAAGGGAATTATTTCTGTGAGCCCAAGTCACTAGACGAGTTGCAGCGTAATGATCGAATCGTATTCCGCTATGTGACACCTGCCGGTGAAGTTTCTGCTTCTGGAAATCCGAACGGTTCGCTGGACAACATTGCCGGTATCTGCAGTGAGGGCGGAAACGTCGTAGGGATGATGCCTCATCCCGAACGGTCTGCAGAACCGGAACTCGGATGTACCGACGGGATGAAGATATTCCACTCGATGGTGGGCGCGATGGCGAGCCGATAAAATCTTCCAGCTTCCGAGCCCATTTCATTGAATAGAAAAATTCTGTTTGAAAATCCTTCCGCTTGATGGTACTGTCTCGCGAAAGCTGCTTCCCGATTCGCCTAACCAACCCGAAAGGGTTCGAGTAGATAAGGGTAGGGGTGTGTCCCATGACGGCGAAGCAGATCCTAGATTCTTTTTCCCAATCGCTAATCCAGGATGAACGAATCCTGAACTCGCAGGAGCGGGAATTGTTGCTTAGTCTCCTGCAAAATGCCGGGGCTGTGCCCGGCAACAATCCAGAAATCCAGTCCGCTGTGACGGCGACCATAGCGCGTTCAGTGGGTGAAACGGTAGCTCAACGAGCCTTCACATTGCTAGGTGGAAGCATTGTGGAGCAGATACTGGCCGGTGGCACTAATGTGACCGCTGGTCAAGAAATTGCACCTGCTTCCGCGACACCCAAGACTCCGCGTCCACCAAGACAAACTCCTGAAAAGGACGTGCCAGCCACTCCCGTGCCCCCTCAGCCGCCGGGAGAACGACCTGGCGATGCACCTGTTCCGGGCCCTCCGGGCACCGGGTTACAACTGCCGGTTTGGCAGGAACGAAGCCATCTGAACAGGGGCATCGGTGTTCTGGACGCTCCCGCGATTGTGCGGGCACGAAGCGTCGTCTTGGATGAGTTTCTGGTTCCCCAAGAGCTCAACGAACTCATCTCCTATGCGCTGCAGCATGAGACGGATTTTCAGAACAGCGAAGTGATTTCACCAAATGTAAACCTGGGAATCGTCGAGTATGACCATCGACGCTCGCGGGTGCTTATGGATTTGGGAAGGCATCAGGATGTCATCCTGCAACGAATCCGGGGCGTACTCCCAGGAGCATTGGAGCAGCTTGGAATGGACGAGTTTCCAGTGACACACGTCGAGGCTCAACTCACAGCCAGCAATGATGGGGACTTTTTCTGCCCACACAGCGATAGCTCACACGAAAAGGTCATGTCCCGCACGCTCACGTTCGTTTATTTCTTCCATCGCGAGGCGCGCCCGTTCGAGGGTGGGGAGTTGCTCCTCCACGATTCGTATGGCGACTGTCAGACCGGCAATTATCAGACGATCGTGCCGCAGCAAAACCAAGTCGTGTTTTTCCCGTGCTCTGCGTTGCACGAGATAACTCCAGTGGTTTGTCCGTCGAAGGCTTTCGCTGACAGCCGCTTCACCGTAAACGGATGGCTTCACAAGTAAGAGACAGAACTAGGCTTGCATGGATAGCAAGCCTGACGGGGACAGGGCCGCGGGAAACGCAGACTGCGGCACTGCCCTCGAATCGGTTCCACTGTTTACTCGATGAATTGCCGCTGCACTTGATTCCTCGACACGCTCTGGAGTCCGAATCGTGGAAAATGAAGCATCAGCCGCTATTCTTAAATCCGAATTGCTTGGTGACGTCGCCTGGGCAGGTTCCAACGGAGTTGGAATCACAACGTTATCTGCTTGAAGGTTTCGACCTGCAACATACGATTGCGTGGGTGCGTGATCCAGCTACAGCGTCGCTGCATCCGTTTTGGCTGGGGCCTCGGCTGGAGGCAATGGTACTGAGCCTGCGCGCGGAAGAACCAGCAACGTCCTCACTTTCGGCAGATGGGCGTTCGTTGTTGTCAAAGGCCCGCATTCTCACTCCAGCGCACTATTCCGAACAGCGGTGCTCGCAATGGGCTGAAATAGTGAGGAAATGGGCGCCAGTCTTTCGAGACACTGGTTACGCGCCACTTCGCGGATTAATTCATCCCTTCAGTGTTGCCGCCTTGCGGCGGTATTATCGGCACGCGATTCGGCGGGGCGCAATTCGGCTCGGCGACGAACAATGTTCGCGGAGATATGCGGTTCACAATGAGTGCGTGGCGCGGTTTTTTCATCACCAGCTTGCGAACACAGTCAGCGCCATTGCAAGGGAAGCGATCAAGCCTTCGTATGTCTATCTGGCGTCTTACTTGAGCGGGGCTGAGCTGAAAAAGCATACCGACCGTGAGCAGTGCGAGTTCAGCATCAGCTTGTGTTTGGATTTTTCTCCAGAACCGCAGTTAGCCACCTCATGGCCAATTCGCCTCGATACACCTCAGGGCACGGTCACGGTCTACCAGGCGTTGGGCGACGGCTTAGTGTATCGGGGAGTGAAAGTACCTCATTATCGCAGCGTTTTGGCCGAGGGGCATACATCGACATCCATTTTCTTCCATTACGTGCCGGAGGATTTCGCGGGGCGACTGGATTAAGGCCCGTGTTCCGGCAAGCCAATTAAGCGCTACCGCAGGCCTGAAATCAGATAGAGAACGGAAAAGACCTGATAATAGCTATAGGCGAAGCGTGAACCATCGCGAGCTGCAACTACGGGAGCTATGTCAACCACGCCTGCGGTCATCGCAGGCTGTAATTCCTGTAGAGGGGTTGCCTTGCCGGAAACTGGATTGACCCTGAATATCTTCGTGGGAATCTGGTCCGGGAGGTACGCGAAAAATGAAGCGTTGTCCTCCGACCACTGGATAGGAATAAGACCTGGCATCAGATTTGGGATGGGCCGGGGCGCTCCTCCGCCCAAGGTAGGATAAGCTGTGAGTACTCCGGCATCGTCTGCTCGAAGAATGTATTCGCCTTTAGGTGAGATTAAGCCCCCGGTAATTCCTTCCGGTGTGATTGGCACCGGCTTTCCACCTTCTATGTCCACCAGATAGGTGCGAACGCCGTGGCCCGGTTCGATGGCATCGAGAGTGATACGTTTCCCATCCGCTAGAAAACGGGAAGAGCCATTTTGAATATCCAGACCGGGCGTGCTGACTTGGCGAGGCTGACCGGGGCCAATAGGAAGAAGTTTAACTTCTCCTTTATTTCCCGGGAGAATGGAAACCGCCCATTTGCCGTCCGGGGAAAGCCGGCCCCCGCTTCCTTCGCCGAGGTGCACGGGCGGAGTGCCATCGATTTTGCGAATCGCAACGGCATACTGAGAGCCGGCAGCTTCACTGGAATCTTCAAATAAAACCGACTGCCCATCGCGAGAAATATCTTTGGCAATATTCCAATCGTGCCACGAAATATCCATGCTTTTGCCGTCGCGACCGGTGGTAGCCATCGCCATCCGCTCATTATCCAAACTCACCAGAGTTCGACCATCGGGCGCCACATCCTGCAGCGTCATTGCCGCAGGGAGTTCCAGGATTGTCCGAACCCGACCAGCCATAGTCGTGCCCAGTAATTTTCGATCGGTGCCCTTTCTGGACGCGGTGAACCAAACTTCTTCTCCGTCGGGACTCCATGCCAGACCTTCTTCGGATGTCCACTCAGGCGAAATCACGGTCAGATGGCCACTCAGGTCAACGACACAAACAGACCCGCGATCATCCCAACGAGTGGGATGATCCATGAACGCGATTTTGTTGGACTGAGGAGAAAACCGAAGATGGCTGATCCAGCCGTTGCTCTGGTACAAAACATGACCGATCGGATATTCAATTCGATCGTAACCTTGGGCATGGTGAACCATGGCTAGTCCGCCGTTTGCGTCCCAGTCTGCCGAGAAAACGGAATCGAGAACCTCTCGCGGGGAGCCTCCCGCTAGAGGAGTTCGGGCGAGCGTGCCTTTTTCAGTCTCGAAGTGAGTCCTGTAGGCACCGTGAAGTTGGACCGCCAACTCACCATCGCGTGAAATCGCTAGGAGATCGGCATCGGTAAAAGTGAGTGGTTGGGCCAGGAGGGAATTACCGACGGTCGAGTAGAGTTGAAGCCGCTTCCCATTCCATGCGGCGCCGTACACAATCGAGCGAAAATCGGGCGCAAAGCGGGCTGAGTAGACCGTGCCTGTCTCGAATGTCAGACGATGGTAAGTCGGAGACGGTTGGGACGGCCTAGCGAGGAGCAATAACGTGCCAACCAGAAGTCCTCCTGCGACCACCCAGGGGAGGATCTTTACGAGAATCGTTACTTGCCACCCTCGAACCCTGAGACGCTTTGGCCGTCCGCCCGAAGCATCTGACAGGGTGTCTAATGCAAACGCCAGATCGCGCGCCGATTGAAAGCGTTTCTCTGGTTCCTTCTCCAGACAATGGTCCACGATGTGTCGGATTGCTACAGGAATGCTGCCGGCCTGCTCCAGATCGATTTTGGGAGGATTCTCTTGGGCTACTGCGATCATCCCCTCAGTTTCGCCCTTGTAGGCTCGGTGGCCGGTCAACATCTCATAAAGAATCGTGCCAAAGCTAAAGATGTCGCTGCGGTGGTCCACTCTCTCGCCTCGCAGTTGTTCGGGAGACATATACGGAGGCGTACCGACCGGGGCGCCAGCCCTTGTGACCGTGCTTAACTCCTCGACGGAGCGTTCCGAGTCTCCCTGCAGCTTTGCTACTCCGAAGTCGAGAATCTTCACCCGGCCGTCGTTCGTCAGAAATAGATTTTCCGGCTTGAGGTCACGATGAGTGATCTGCCGATCATGAGCCGCGATGAGACCTTGAACAATCTGCAACGAGTAGTCGATCGCGAGGTGGACAGGGAGGGGGCGCCCTTCAGAGAGCCGTTCGCGCAGGGTCTGGCCTTCCAGCAATTCAGAAACGATGTAAGGCCGCCCCTTGTCGAAACCGACGTCATGAATCGCGACAATATTGGGATGGTTCAGCGAGGCTGCGGCGCGCGCTTCCAGTTCAAACCGGCGACGATGATCGGGATTGTCGTTTGAGGTTGGTTTAATCAATTTCAAAGCGACATCGCGCCCCAGCCGTTCATCACGGGCTCGGAAAACTTCGCCCATGCCTCCGGAGCCGATTTTCTCGATGACCCGGTAGTGACCTATAACCTGGTCAGACATAATGCAGCAACGCCCCGCTGGAATGTTAGGGCGGCTGTGCCTTGGCGTCAATACCGAAAGTAACAGATTAGAGAGCTAGATTTAAGCGAAGAGCTTGCCCGGTGCGGTTTCGGCTGTTTATCATCTAGAGAGCGGCGGCATACGGAATGGTGTCGTGTTATAATCTGTGTTCGCCTGCTTCTTTGTCGAGGTAATTTGTGATTTCTTCGGGCGAATTCCGCTTCAATCAAGATTCTTAGATACGAGGTCTAGTCATGTCTGGCCATTCAAAATGGGCCACAATCAAACATAAAAAGGGCGCGCTTGACGCCAAGCGCGGCAAGATTTTCACCCGGCTTATTAAGGAAATCAGCATTGCCGCGAAGAATGGCGGCGGCGATCCTGATTCGAACCCTCGACTGCGTGGCGCCATCGTTGCCGCCAAAGCTGAAAATATGCCGGCTGACAACATCAAGCGGGCAATTCAGCGCGGCACTGGAGAATTGCCAGGAGCCACTTACGAAGAATTCTCGCTCGAGGGCTACGGCCCGGGTGGAGTCGCGATTCTGCTCGACATCAACACAGACAACCGGAATCGCACGGTAAGTGAAATTCGCCACTGCTTCGGCAAGAATGGCGGCAACATGGCCGAAGCGGGCGCGGTCTCCTGGATGTTCCACAAGAAGGGCGACATTGTTATTCCGAAGAGCGCCGCGAAAGAGGACGACCTGATGAACATCGTTCTCGAAGCCGGCGGCGAAGATTTGAATGACGATGGCGAGAATTGGGAGATCCTGACCGAGCCCTCCGCTTATGAAGCTGTGCTCGAAGCGGTGAAGAAAGCTGGAATCGAGCCTGCGTCGTCAAGCGTAGCCATGATTCCCCAGAACTACATCAAGCTGGAGGGTCAAGCTGCCAACACTATGATCCGGCTGATGGAAGCGCTCGAAGATCAGGACGATGTGCAGAACGTTCACTCCAATTTCGATATCGACCAGAAGCTCCTGGAAGAAGTTGCCGGATAGTTTGCGCTCTGGAAGATTTTCGTATCGGACGCCGCCCTTCGTGGGGCGGCTTTTCTTTTTCTGTGCTTTTATGTCCAAGCGGGGCATCGAGCCAAGAAGTTTTCAACACTAGAGTGGAAAATTCTGTGGAAAAGCACGACAGTATCTTTGTAAGTGATTCAGCGGGAGATGGTTCAGCATTTTGCACCGCATCGGGTGCTGGCACTTTCGTGGTGCGAACACGGAGTCGCAGCTTGCCAGTAAGAAATTTTGTTCTGGGCCAAACTTGAAACTGAGACTCGATAAACTTCTGGTCGATCGTGGACTTGCGGCTTCACGCGAGCGCGCACAGGCTCTCATTCTCGCGGGGAAAGTTCTGGTCAACGATCAGAAATTCGAAAAAGCCGGCGCACAGGTTATTGCGGACGCAGAGGTCCGCCTGCTCGGCGAAGATCTGAAGTACGTCAGCCGCGGCGGTCTTAAGCTCGAACGCGCTCTCGAACACTGGTCGATCGATGTCGGGCACAAAACCTGTCTCGATGTCGGCGCTTCCACCGGTGGATTTACCGATTGCCTGCTGCAACGCGGAGCTGGCCGAGTCATTGCGATCGACACCGGATACGGGCAGTTGGATTTCAAATTGCGTCAGGATTCCCGCGTGCGCTTGCTGGAAAAAACGAATGCCCGGTATGTGACGAGAGAGATGATCGGTGAGACCGTTGACCTCGTCGTCATGGATGTTGCGTTTATCTCCGCTACACTCGTTCTTCCTCCGGTTGTGAATGCCGCGTTCCCTCAATCTGCTGGTGAACGCCGAGGCAGGCAGATAGTGGTCCTGGTGAAGCCGCAGTTCGAGGCGGGAAGGGAATTCGTCGGTAAGGGCGGCATTGTGCGAGACGAAGCGGTGCAACTCGCCGCGGTTGAAAGAGTGAAGACCGCGCTGCTCGACCTCGGTTGTGCCTACACCGATGTCATAGAGTCTCCGATTCTAGGCACGGAAGGGAATCGCGAATTTCTTCTTCTGGGGACCTTTTGATGCTTCTGTGCTCCCGTTCTTCGCAATTGAGTGTTTCTTTCCGTGGATTCTGTACAATCTCCCTTTGTCTATGACAAGCTCTCAAACTTCTTCCCGACCAAAGACTGCAGCCGTCATCTCGCGTTCGGCGCGGCCGGCGCTTGAGCGTGTTATCCCCGAACTTTTGGCATGGCTTGACGCTCACGGGTACCGTGTCATCGTGGATCCTGAGACGGCGAAGTATTGTGACCGACGACAGGAAGAAGTGACCCGCGCGCAGATGTCCTCGCAATCGTTGGATCTGGTCGTGGTTTTCGGCGGCGATGGTACTCTACTCTCCGCGGTTCGAGCGACCGCCGAAATGGACGCACCCTTGCTCGGCGTGAATCTGGGTTCACTGGGTTTTCTCACGGACGTTTCCCTTTCTTCGCTATTTTCGATGCTAGACACGATCGCGCAGGGAAAGGCTCCGGTGGAACAGCGCACGTTGATGCGCTGCGAATTGTTGCGCGGTGACGCGACGCCGGGAAGCTATTTGGCTTTTAACGACGTCGTCGTGAACAAAACGGCGCTGGCTCGGCTTAACACTTATGAGCTGTTCGTCGATGGAGCATTTGTCACAAATTATCGCGCTGACGGAATGATCATTGCGACCCCGACAGGTTCAACCGCGTATTCGCTTTCGGCAGGTGGTCCCGTGGTCATGCCGACAGTGAATGCTTTTGTGATCACACCCGTGGCTCCGCATTCTCTTACCCACCGTCCGCTGGTCGTGCCGGACACAGCTGTGGTCGAGATCCTGCTCCGCAGCGACGAGGAGGTAGCATACCTCAGCATGGATGGCCAGCCGGGCCTCGATCTGAGGGATGGAGACAGGGTTCGGTGCCGCCGGTCCGAACACAAAGTTAGTTTGTTTCGAACCAGCACCGACTTCTTCCATGTTCTGCGCACCAAGCTTAAGTGGGGGGAACGATAAGTGCAGGTGCAAAATTAAACGTTATCGAGCAAAGTTAAGGCTGAGTTCTCGGCTAGAGTTCGGCCGCGTACAGGTCACGCACGTTCTCTCGACGCCGGATGATCTTGGCCGACGTTCCGCGGACCAGAGTTTCCGCAGGCCGTGGACGAGTGTTGTAGTTCGACGCCAGCGCCATTCCGTAAGCTCCGGCATCCAGAATCGCGAGCAGGTCGCCCTCTTCGACTCGCGGCAACACGCGATCACGTGCGAAGAAATCTCCGGATTCGCAGACGGGACCGACGACATCGACGGTCTCAGGGTTATCTGATGAGTCTCCCGCTGAATGTGGGTTTCTAACTACGGGAACGATTTCATGGTATGCGCTGTAGAGCGCCGGCCGGATCAGATCGTTCATCGCCGCGTCCACAACCAGAAAGCGCTTGCCGTCGTTTTCTTTTTTGTAGATCACCGAGGTAAGCAGGGCGCCGGCAGGGCCCACAATCGACCTTCCCGGCTCTAGCAACAGGTGTACATTCAAACCACGCAACGGAGGCGTCACAGCCCGCGCATAGCTTGCAACGTAGTCAGCAAAGTCTGCGGTGGGCTCTTGATAAGCAATGCCAAGGCCGCCGCCGATGTCGATGTAGTCAATCTTGTGTCCGTCGGTGCGGAGGTCTTGAACAAAGTCGGCAAGCCGCACCACCGTCTCCGCGAAGGGCGCGACATCGGTAATCTGGGATCCGATGTGCACGCTCACGCCGGCAACTTTCAAGTATTGCGATCGACAGGCTTCAGCGCAGAGGGCGCGCGCCTTGCCGATCGGAACTCCAAATTTGTGCTTATGTAGACCGGTAGAAATGTAAGGGTGCGTATCTGCGGCAACGTCTGGGTTGACTCGGAGCGCTACGCACGCCGTTTTGTGCAGCTTGCTTGCGCATTCTGACAAGGCCGTGAGTTCCGATGCGCTTTCAACGTTGAACAAGAGTATGCCGGCTTTCAGCGCGGCGGTCATTTCCTCGCTGGATTTGCCGACGCCGGAAAAGACGACTTTCTTTGCGGCGCGGCGGTCGGCAACCAGGACACGCTCCAGTTCTCCACCTGAGACAACATCAAAGCCGCATCCCTGCCGCGCCAGGAGGCGCAGGATATTCACGTTCGAGTTCGCTTTTACGGAGTAACAGATAGTATGCGGGACATTCCGGAAAGCCTTCTCAAACGTCGCCAGCCGCTCCCGAATTGCAGTCTCTGAGTAAACGTATAGAGGAGTTGCGTAACGTTCGGCAAGTGCCGCTAGAGGCACATTGTCGCAATGTAGTTCGTCGAGGTCTGCAGCAGTTTTCGATCTGGCCTTTGTGCGCCGGCGAAAAACAAATCCCGGTGGCCGTTCGGAATAAAGGCTCTGCGCTAGCATAACTCGGTCAGACCGGATCATTTCCGCTTGGCAGACGCAGTGGCAGAACCATCTTTTACCTTGATTGCAACCACCGTCTGATCGTCGAAAGTTTCCACTCCGGCTGAGTGCTCGGCCGCCGCTTTGAAAAGCGAGTCGACAACGCAGTCAGCGGATTTGCCGGCGCAGTCCGCGATAATTTTCTCTACACGTCCCCGGCCAAATAGGTCTCCCTTTCGATTGCGCGCGTCGAGGATGCCATCACTGAAGAATACAAACATGTCTCCGGGCTTCATTCGAAAGGTAAACTCGTCGTAGTCCGCGTCATCGAAAAGGCCAAGCGGCAGGCCCGTCGCCTCAATCACCTGATTCTTGCCGTCGTGCACGTAGACTGGGCGCGGCAGGCCGGAGTTCGACACCAACAGGGTGCGCTGCTCGTCCTCCCAAACCGCGTAGATGAGCGAAACGAATTGCGCTTCAATTCGCCGCTCTGCCAGCGACATGTTCACCGCCTTGAGCATTTCGGCGGGACCCGGCTCGATGGGTGCGTGGGAGCGCAGAATGCCGCTGACCAGCGCCGCATAAATGGCAGCCGGCGCACCCTTGCCGCTAACATCGCCAATGACAATTCCCAGCCGCGAGAGAGAGTAAGGAATGAAGTCGTACAAATCTCCGCCGATGGCGCGGGCCGGAATAAATTTCGCGGCAACATCCAAATGCGCGAGCTTGGGAGGCGCCTGCGGGAGCAGGCGCATTTGCAATTCGCGAGCGAGCGCCAAGTCCCGCTCCAGGCGGCGTTCCTGGCGCGCAATTTCTTCGTACAGGCGCGCGTTTTCGATCGCGATCGCCACTTGCGCGGCCAGCGTCATCATGGTGCGGCGGTGATCATCGGTGAAAAAACCACGCCGCGTGTGCTCCAAGTCCAGCACTCCGATCACTTTATCTTTGTAAATCAGTGGCACAGCCAGTTCCGAGCGGGTTTCGGGATTACCCTCGACGTAGCGAGGATCCTTGGTCACATCCGGCACCAATATTGCGCGTCCACTTTGCGCGGCATGACCGACGAGTCCGCGTCCGAGTGGGACTTCATGCTTGAGATGGATGTTTTCGTGGAAGCGCAGCGAGAAACGATGGTGCAGCTTTTCGCCGGAAGAATCTAGCAACAAAATGCTGAACATCTGATAGTCAATCAGCTTGCGCAAAAGCTCGGCGACCCGGCTTAGCAGTTCGTCGAGATTCAAAATGGAGGATAACTCGCGGGCAATGTCATTCAGCAGCCCCAGAATGCGGGCTTGCCGGGTGGTGCGAGTGTAAAGCTGCGCATTTTCGATCCCGCTGGCGATTCTCGAAGCGAGTAGCGTCAGCAGCCGGCTGTGCTCTTCGGTGAAATAGCCAGTCTGGCGAGCCTCCAGATCGATGACCCCAATGACGCGATTCTTGGCGATCAGGGGAACGGCCAACTCCGAGCACACGTTGGGGAGGGCGGCGATATATCGCGGATCCTTGGTGACATCGTCGACAAAAATCGTTTGCCGCAATTGGGCAGATTGTCCGGTTACTCCTTCGCCGACCTTGACGCGGGCACGCTCGACAAACTCCGGCGGATATCCCACTTGAAAGCGAAAACGCAATTCCTGAGTCTTCTCATTGAGCAGGAGTATCGCAAAAATCTCGTAGTCGATGACCTTTTGCACGATCTCCGCGACCCGGCGCAGAGTCGTATCCAGGTCGAGTGATGTCGACATTACGTCGGCAACCTCGAGCAAAAACGGCTCGACGTTGAGATGATTTTCCTGCTTGTTTAGAGTGGACCCCATGTTTTCCAATGATAACAGGCGTTGATTTGGCTACTCGCGGGGCACGATGCAGACGTCGGCGAGATTGCGGTAGCGTTCGGCATAATCGAGACCGTAGCCTACAACAAATTCATCGGGGATCGTAAAGCCGACGTAGTCGCCCTTGAGTGGAAGTTTGCGACGCGAGGGCTTATCCAGCAGAGCAGCGATTTTCAGCGACCTGGGTTGATGGGCTAACAATAATTTCTTCAGGACCGTGAGCGTTAATCCTGTATCCAGAATATCTTCGACCACGATTACATTTTTGTCTTTCAGAGATTGGTCGACGTCCTTCGTCAGCTTCACCTCGCCCGTGGAATCCCATCCGCTCTTGAGTTCCTGCGAGGGGGTGGGGCGATTCCCGTAGCTGGAGACGCCGATGAAATCAAAAGTGGCATCGAGCTTTACCTGCCGGGCCAGATCGGCGAGGAAAATTGCCGAGCCCTTCAACACTCCGACAAAAAGCACGGGTTGGCCGGCGAAGTCGCGAGTGATCTCCGCGCCCAGTTCAACCACTCGTTTCGCAATCTCATCGCGCGAAATCAGCACCTTGAGTTCAGTCATGGCGTTTCATATTAAACTAAAGCGGCTGCACTCGGTGACGCGCGGATTACGTGTCTTAAAGCGAGGGGCAAGCACTGGAGTTTTAGTTATGAATCTGAAAGGCGTTCAGCTTACATGGCTGGGGCACGCGACATTCCGCATCGTGACGCCCGCCGGCAAAACCGTCATCATCGATCCATGGATCATGAACAACCCGATGTGCCCATCGTCCGAAAAAAAAGTGAAGAACGTCGATTTGCTTTTGTGCACACACGGCCACGGCGACCACATCGGAGACGCGGTCGAGGTCATCAAGCAGCACAATCCGCAAATCGTCGGAATTCCTGAGTTGTGCGGTTGGCTGCAGAAGAAGGGCGCAAGAAAGATCGCGATGATGAACAAAGGCGGCACGCAGAAAATCGGCGATATTAAAATCACTATGGTGCACGCCGACCACTCTTGCGGCATTCAGGATGGCGACCAGCTTATCTATGGAGGCGAGGCGGTTGGCTACGTCATCGAGTTCGAGAACGGAGTCAAAATATATCACGCTGGCGATACGAATGTGTTTGGAGACATGGCCATCATCCGCGAACTTTATGCTCCTGAAATCGTGATGCTGCCGATTGGTGACCACTTCACGATGGGCCCGCGAGAGGCGGCCTACGCGTGCAAGCTGCTCAAGCCGAAAATCGTGATTCCGATGCATTTTGGAACGTTCCCGGTTTTGACCGGGACGCCGAACGACTTGCAAAAGCTGGTACCAGACGTGGAAATTCTGGCAATGAAACCCGGCGAAACCATCAGCAACTGAAACCAGGCAATTGCCAGTCAACCGAAAGTCGAGAAAGACCTATGGCGCAAGCTAAACCGAAAGAAGAAACCAAACCAGGTTGGCGACACTATGATCTCGCCACCGCCGGCCCCGTCGATGATTACTTGTATTCCCTGCTGCCGAAGCGGGAGCCGGTACTGCAGGAAATGGAAGACTACGCTAGCAAGCACGATATTCCTATCGTCGGCCCGGCCGTCGCGCGCGTGCTTCAGCAACTTGCGCTGACCATTAATGCAAAAACTGTTTTCGAGTTGGGGTCGGCCATTGGATATTCGACTATCTGGTGGGCGCAGGCGGTCGGCGAAAAGGGAAGTGTCATCTATACAGATGGTGACCCTAAGAATGCCGAGCGGGCGCGCGGATACTTTGATCGCGCAGGCGTTTCCAAGCGCATTACACTTCATACGGGCGATGCGCTTGAAGTTCTTTCCGAACAAAAGCAGCAATTCGATGTCATCTTCAACGATGTCGACAAAGAAGATTACCCGCGCGTGCTCCGCTTGATTTCACCGCGGCTGCGGAAGGGCGGCTTGTTCATCACTGACAATGTTTTGTGGAGCGGCAGGGTCGCGGAGAAAAATCCTAAGGAATCGCGTACTAAAGCGATTCTCGAGTTCAATCGTCAGCTGTACGATTCCAAAGACTTCTATACCACCATCTTACCCATTCGCGACGGTTTGGCAGTAGCGGTGAAGATGTGAAGAACATCACGTAAGCCGACTGTTCGGCAGTGCTAAATTTGCCTTGTGTGGAGATAAGAGATGGAGAGAGCATCGCCTTATCTATAGAACCGCCTTATCCATGGGAGAAAGCAAGTGCGTCTGCGTGTCCGAGAGTCACGAACATCGCAGCAAACCATGCGAGGAAGCGGCAGTACTTAGGATTAGGGTTCAGGGATCGCCCGAGACTGCCGCGATTTGCGAAAGGTGCTACAGAAAGCCGTATGTAGAGCTTCCCCTTTCATTTTGGGTTCCATTTCTGCGCGAAAAATAGCCACTACCGACTCTTCTTCACTATTGACGGCGAGGGATATCCGTCCTAGCATTCCAGCGGGGCGCTGTTGCAGTATGCCTGACCAAGTCATAGGTCACTACCGAATCCTCGAGAAAATCGGGGCGGGAGCCATGGGCGAAGTTTTCCGGGCGCATGATGAACGGCTGGAGCGCGATGTCGCTCTCAAGCTGATTCGGCCGGCATCGAACGACAACCCCGATCATCGTCATCGGTTCGAACTGGAAGCGCGCGCAGCAGCGTCGCTGAATCACCCCAACATTGTCGCCATTTATGACGTGGGTTTCACCGACGATGGGTCGCCTTACATCGTCTCTGAATTGCTGAAAGGCCAGACTCTGCGTAAACGGCTGACGGAGGGAGCACTGCCTGTTCGCCTAGCCGTCGACTACTCCTCGCAGATTGTTCAAGGGCTCATCGCGGCTCATGATCGCCGGATCACTCACCGTGACCTCAAGCCGGAAAATCTATTTCTGACGAACGACGGCCGGGTGAAGATTCTCGACTTCGGAGTCGCCAAACTGCAGGAAGACTCGGAACGCTCGGTCGAGGAGTTAACCACGGTTACAAGGGCTGGCACGCCAGTCGGGACGCCGCCGTATATGTCGCCCGAACAACTGCGAGGCGAGAGAGTGGACCACCGCAGCGACATCTTTAGCTTCGGCACGATTCTTTATGAGATGTTGACCGGCCACCGAGCCTACAAGGGCGAAACTGAGGGAATGATCGCAGTAGCTCAGGAACGTCCGCCCGAAATCGATCTGGAGCAGGCTGGCATTCCTGTAACAATCCGACACATCGTGGACCATTGTCTGGAGAAGGAACCGGAGAATCGCTTTCAATCGGCGCGCGATCTGGCGTTTGCATTAGACACCCTGTCAGATGCTTCGGGCGGACAGCCAAAGCGTCTCAGGGTTCGAGGGTGGCAAACGACGACTTTCGTTATTCTCCCTTGGGCGGCAGTAGCAGGAGTGCTTCTGGTTGCTTCGTTATGGCTGCTGTTTAGACCGTCTCCGCCGTCTCCAACTTATCAGCGTCTAACCTTTGAGCACGGCACAATCTATTCCGCGCGTTTCTCACCGGACGGACGTTCCTTCGTGTACGGCGCTGCTTGGAACGGACAGCCACTACGCCTCTTTTCTGCGGTTGGGGATTCTCTCTTGTCACAGCCGCTCAACTTTCAAGATGCAAGCCTGCTCGCGATTTCCAACACTCGAGAACTGGCGCTGGTGTTGCACGGCGATCGCATGGTGCATCTGGAAACGGTAAACGGCACATTGGCGAGTGCTCCACTTGCCGGTGGTTCGCCGCGGGAGCTGCTGGAGGACGTTTCCTGGGCGGATTGGGATACTACCCGCGGTAACCTCGCGGTGGCGGATCACCTTGCGGTGGTTCACCACGCCCAAGGTCACGATCGAATCGAATATCCGATCGGTCATGTTTTGTACCAGAGCAACGGCTGGATCAGCCACCTTCGGTTTTCTCCTCAGTCCGACAAAATCGCGTTCATGGATCATCCCGCTCGTTGGGATGATCGCGGGTCTGTTTGCCTGATAGACCTGAAAGGCATCCCGAGAGGCACGGGGAGAGTGCTTTCACAGGGATGGGCATCTGAGGACGGCCTGGCCTGGAATCCTGATGGAAAAGAGGTCTGGTTTACGGCCGCCGAAGAGGGCACCCACCGCGAACTACGCGCGGTGACCCTGTCCGGAAAGGTTCGCAAAATCCTGGCCTCGCCCGCGAGCATGACCTTGGAGGACGTGGCTCCGGATGGCCAGGTGCTAGTGAGTCTGGACGACGAACGTCTCGCTATGGCGACTACTGCAAAGAACGGCCAGACTTTGGATCTGTCCTGGCACGATTGGAATGTTGTGCGTGACATTTCACGCGATGGCCAGTCGGTTCTGTTCGCAGATTCCAGTGAAGCTGCGGGGCCGAACTACGCCGTCGCCATTCGGAAGATCGACGGCACGCCGCCCGTGCGGCTCGGCGCAGGTACTGCCGGAGGGCTCTCCCCAGATGGGAAGTGGACCTTCTCCGTGTTCACGGGACATCCTCAACGCGTGACGTTGTTGCCTGTAGGGCCTGGCCAATCTCGCCAGATCGAAATTGGTGATCTGGAACTCCAAAATGGCTTCGCGCACTTCTTGCCCGACGGAACGGCCATCACGGTCAATGCCAACGAGCCCGGCCACGGCGTACGTTGCTATGTGTTGGATTTGAACGGTGGAAAACCCAGACCGGTCACGAACGAAGGGATCCAGGGCGGCTCAGTTTCGCCGGATGGCCGCTATATTCTTCCAATGGATACTGCTACCGAAGTTGCGGTTTATCCGCTAGATGGCGGTTCGCCTCGGGTCATCTCCGGCCTCGAACCAGGGTTTATCCCTGTTCAATGGTCCGAGGACAGTGCGTCGATCTATGGATGCCATCCCGGCAAAGTTCCTGCCGAGGTTTACAAGGTCAACATAGCGACTGGCGAGAAGACTCTCATCCAGGAACTGCGGCCCGAGACGACCGCAGGCGCGGTGACCATATACCCCGTGGCTGTGACCCGTGACGGTTCGCTCTTCGCCTACAGCTACTACCAAGTCTTCTCTGTGCTTTATGTAATCTCAGGCTTGCGCTAACCTGCGAAGCGGCTCGCCCATTCCAAGGGCCCCATTCTCTCATGGGCGGTAGCAGGAGTGCTTCTGGTCGCTACGCTACTCCTGTTGCTCCTGCTAGCCAGGCAAGAGCCGCAGAGCAAATTGTCTCCGGCTTACCCGCATCCAACCTTTGAGGAGGGCACCGTGTGCTCGGCGCATTTCCAGCCCGACGGCTCGATCGTCTACCAGCGCCGCCTGGAACCACAAGCCGGCGAAGCTAGATAGATTTCACCGGAATCGCCAACAAATCTTCGACCAGCCCGACTTCCTTCTGTACGAACGGTTCGGCGTAGGTAACGCCGCCGAGAGCGCCGTAAAATCGCGCCATTGATTCGACCCGCGCGTGAATCTCGTCGTGGGCAGGGAAGAGGTCCTTGCCGGCCTCCTGGTCGCTGAACTGCGATTTGTAAGCCAGGATTGAGGCGAACTTCTGCTCGAACTGCTGGGTGATATCCACGACGAAGGTAGGCCGGACGTCGTAGTAAAGCGTGGCATAAATGATTTTGAAAGGACGATGCGGTGGGAGTTTTGTGGTGTCCCCAGTCGCTGAGAGGGCAGCGCCAGGATTGAGCTTGGACAGCCCGGCAAGAAAACATGCTTCGTAGCCTAGCAGTGAAGCCGTGTAGTGGTCGGGATGGCGTCCCTTCCAATAGGGAAGAATGATCACGCGCGGGCGCGTCTCACGGATCACGCTGGCAACTTTGAGCCGGTTCTCCCAGGTATTTTCCACGCGTCCGTCCGGAATATCGAGCGCACGCCGCCAGCCCGCACCCAGAATCTTCGCTGCATCGGCGGCTTCTCTCGCACGGTCTTCCGCAGTGCCGCGCGTCCCCATTTCGCCTTGCGTGAGATCGAGAATGCCCGTTCGCTGGCCCCGTTGGGCCGCCTTCAGCAGCGTTCCGCCGCAGGTTTGTTCAACATCGTCACGGTGAGCAGCGATGGCGAGAATATCGAGAGGAGCGGGCGGCATTTTAGTCCAGAGTTCCTTGCTCAATCACAACGTTCTCGCGAACGATCATGCGATTCGCGGCCATTTCTTTCAAGGTAGGCAGGACGCGGCTCACGTGCTCATCCGTATCAACGAAGACAATCATCACCGGCAGCTTGCCGCCGGCCTCGATCAAGCGCGCCGTTTCCACGCGGCTTCGCCCCAAAAAACCTGCCACGGCATGAAAAGCGGTTGCGGAATAGACGTTTTCCTTGCGCAGGTAATTGAGAATTTCCATGTGCAGTGGCCGACGGCGCCACTGGTCGCCGGCGTTTAGATAAATTGTTACCTGCACTGCCATCGCAGTTGGCATTTTACTCGCGAATCTCCCGAGAAAGCTGCCATTCTTGCCGCAAGATGCCGTAGAGTTCGGAATCGATGAACTGGTCCCACTTATGCAGATGTTGCCGCTGACAACCCTCGTGACGCATGCCCAGCTTTCTCAGAACTCGGCCGGAGGCGGGATTGTGTTTGAAATGCGAGGCGAAGATACGGTGGAGGCGCAGGTCTTCAAATCCGTAGCGCAGCATTTCCCGCGCGGCTTCAGTGGCGTAGCCCTTGCCCCAATACGCCACGCCCAGCCAGTAGCCAAGTTCGGCGTGTTGATGTTGCGGATCGACAGTCAGGCCCATGCCGCCGATCTGACTGCCATCGCTGCGTAGTGAAATCGCCAACCATATCCTGCCGGGGTCTTGTATGAGGACTAGGAAGTCTTTCGCGTTCTGCTCGGTATAGGGATGCGGGATGCGCAGCGTGGTGGCTGCGACTTCGCGTGCGCCGATCAGGGGCAGAAGTTCCGCGATGTCGGATTCGCGGTACGGGCGCAGCCTGAGCCGCGCGGTCTCGAGAGTAGGAATCATGCTCGGGGTCAAAGCGCGCGCGCCAGAGCGATCCCCGCCAACGCCGCTGCTAAACACAGCAGATTATTGCTGAAAATGTTGGCGAGCATGAGTCCCCACTGGCCTTGGTCGAAATAGGCCATAGTTTCGAAGGCGTAGCTGGAGAAAGTAGTGAACGAACCGCAGAAGCCAACGACAACCAGCAACCGCCAGTGCGGATCGATGAGGACACGTTCACTGGTCCAGATGACAAAGAAGCCGACGATTATGCTGCCCACGATGTTGATGAAGAGCGTGCCGTAAGGAAAAGAATACCCTAGCTCTGCGGCAGCGAGACGGCTCAGCAGGTAACGCAGATTCGCGCCCACAATGGCAGCAAGAGAGATTGCAAGGTAGTCCTTCACGACGGAGTCCTCCTCCCTACAAATCGAATATTTAATTCGTAGGAGTTATCAGCCCAATAGCTAACAGCCACCGCAGGCGGTTATTGGCGAACTCCATCGCCGTTGAAGTCATTTAATCACAAAAGACCCGAACGTTGATGAGGGAATTCTGCAGAGGTTTTACTTTTGTGGAGTCGTGGAAGTTTGCTGTTCTATTTTTTCCGTTCCACTAGGTACCGAGCTAGTTCCTTCAGCGTGGCAGCCCTGTCCCCGAAGCTGTCGAGTTCCGCAAGTCCGGTGCTCACCAGCGAATCCGCCTTGCGCTCGGATTCTTCAATGCCAAACAGCGCCGGGTAGGTCGCTTTTTGTGCGGCGGTATCTTTGCCAGCAGTCTTTCCTAACTGTTCGGAGGTTTGGGTGACATCGAGGACGTCGTCGACAATCTGAAAGGCCAGACCAATTGATCGCCCAAATGCCCGTAGGTTTCTCACTTCGCCATCCTTGGCTCCGGCATACAGCCCACCGCTTACCAAGCTTGCGGTGATGAGCGCGGCCGTCTTGGCGCGATGGATATACTCCAGCATCTCTGCGGTTGGTTGCGTCTGCTCGGCTTCGAGATCCACGACCTGTCCGCCGATCATGCCATCGATTGTGCCAGTGCCCCGCGCGATCTCTTCGATGATTCGAACTCGCGCCTCAGCCGGACAAGCCAGCCGCGAAAGAACCTCGTAGGCTTGGGTCTGCAGAGCGTCCCCAGCCAGAATCGCGATCGCTTCGCCAAAGACCTTGTGGCAGGTGGGCCGGCCGCGGCGAAGATCGTCGTTGTCGAGCGCAGGCAGGTCGTCGTGGATCAGCGAATAGGTGTGGAGCATCTCCAGGGCGGCGCCGAGTTCCTCGATTTTCGCGGGCAGCGATCCCGAGATCATGCGGGCCGCCTCTATGCACAGCACGGGCCGCAGCCGCTTGCCGCCGGCAAATACGCTATGCCGCATCGCCTTGTGAATGGATACGGGATGCTGGGTTTCCAGCGGGATCAGGCGGTCGAGCGCCGCATCCGTGCGCGCCCGGCCTTGTTCGAGAGTTTCCTGCAACATCGCGCAGTGAGTATAGCAAGGCGGCGAGTGCGTCGTGTGGTCGCTCGAACGATTTCTAATGTTGCGGAGCATTGATTGAACAGCATTGATTGACACAGCTTGGATTGACTTGCCGGGGCCACCCACGTAAGATTCCGCAACGAATTACCCGAGGAACCGGATCGCGTTCGTGCGGTGCAGATTTGTGGAGTTAGTCCGGCCAGCGGGCCGGAGCAACGAGTTCAAGTTGAGGAGGCGGGATGCAACTGCGCCTGGAAAGCCGGCCGGTTGGAGACGTGTTGGTGATGCAGTGTCAAGGCCGGATTGTGGCCGGAAATGAAGTGTTTACTTTGCATTCGCAGGTTGGGGATTCCATTGAAAAGTACGGCGATGTCGTTCTGCAACTCGACAAGGTGGAGTTTGTCGACAGCAGCGGCTTGGGAGCCCTGGTGCGTCTGATGCAGGCCGCGCGATCAAAGGGCGGAGACCTCAAACTGAGCGGACTGCCGCCGAATATTCGCAAGGTGCTGCAGTTGACGAATCTGCTTGCGCAATTCGAAACCTACGATTCGGTCGAAGAAGCGATTACGGCAGCCTACTTAGGCTCGCGCTACTCGCGAGGAAAAGCCGGGGATGCGAGGCCGAGCATGCTGTGCATTTACGCCTCAAATGACGTTTGCGCGTTCCTGCGTGAGGTCTTGTGCGGCGCTGGCTATAACGCCATGACCACCACGACGACCGACGATGCCCGCATCCTGCTGAAGGCGACCAAGGCAAAGCTGGTGGTGGTTTCTTCGCGCATCCAAACTGCGCCGGGGAAGCCGATCCGCAAGGCATTGGACGAAATTGATCCCAGCGTCGGTCTCCTGGTCTTGGAGGAGAACTTCGCGACTCGCGATCCCGGAGAAGCGGCGGAGAAGCTGCTGAGCGAAGTTGGGAGCCTGTTGGCGGCTTCTGGTTCGGCAAGTCCCTGTCAATAATTGGACTACGCCTAAGCCAACCCAATCTACGAAAGAGTCTGTCAAAGAAAAAGCGAGGAGACTAACGGTCTCTGCGCTGACTTGCGACTCCGGGGATTTATGCAGCACCGCTCTAAGCGATTGCCAAGCTCTGCAAGACCGAAGCTAAGACTTTCTGCGGGTCGTCGGATGGGCAAACATCGCTGGCGCCGGCTTCCATCGCGGCGATCCACAAATCGTCATCCGGGATACGGTGGGTGCAGACGATCGGCAGTGAAGGAAAATCGCTGTGTAGGTTGCGCACTTCGCTCAGCCGGGAATATTCCACATCGAGCACCACGACTTCAGGCTTGGTCTGGGCAACGCGCTCGCGAAGTTCATCGCCAGAGCGCGCCAATTGGACATCATGAAAGTGGGAAGAAAGTTTGCCGGCCAGAGATTTTGCGACCCTTGGGTCTCGTTCGAGGACAACAACGCTAAAGCCCATAGATCCTCCTGACTAACCGCCATTAGCGGTGGACTAGGGCTGCGGGGAAGGGTTCGGAGACTCTACTCCACAGGCATTACAACAGCACCGGCGACGGATCGAACGCTACCGTTGGGCAGATGTTCTTTCCATCATGGGTTCAAACGGTTCGGCCTGGAGCTTCCCGTTTTTCTTCAGCAGGATCTCCACCTTGCTCTCGGCCTGCTCCAGTTCTTTACGGCAGGCGGAGGAAAGGTTCATTCCTTCTTCGAAGAGAGTGAGAGATTTCTCCAGAGGCACTTCTCCTTTTTCCAGTTCTTGAACGATTTTTTCCAGCCGCTGAAGGCACTCTTCAAACTTGGCCAACGGGATTCGCTCCTTCTCTATTGATGCTACGATTTACTCAAGCTGTCCAGTGTTTTTTTGTAAACAATTGATAAAATTAGCGCTCTTCGGTTCGCAAAAGGAACGGAGGCTAAACAGCAGTTGGCTTGCTCGTTCCGAGTGCTTCCAGCACATCCACTGCAGAACTATAGCGGCCCTGCGGCGCGCTTATTTGCGCTCCCTGCACCGCGCTTCGAACGGCAAGTAGCATTTCACGGGCTATCGCTACACCTTCAGCGCGAGCGGCCTCAGGGTTCTGGGCCCGCGCCATGCGTTCCAGAATCGCATCCGGCACGGAAACTCGAAGTTCGTTCTTCATAAACTCCGCGTTGCGCACGCTGACGAGCGGCCAGATGCCGGCAACCACCGGAATCCGGCAATGTTCGATACGCCGCAAGAAATTTTCAAGCAATCGGAGATCGAAAACCGGCTGCGTTACGGCATATTCGGCGCCTGCGGCAACTTTGTATTCGAAGCGCCTGATCTCTTCATCCAGGTCAGTCAGCCCCGGATTTGCGCCCACGCCAACGACAAAGCCGGTGCCGTTACCGATTGGATTTCCACCAATATCCAGCCCACGGTTCAAGTTATGGACGATGTTTACCAGGCCAATGGCATCCACGTCGAAAACCGCCGTCGCGTCCGGATAGTTGCCCATTTTCGGAGGATCGCCAGTGATGCAGATCAAGTTCTTGATCCCGACCGCGGCCGCTCCCAGAAGATCGCTCTGAATGCAGAGGACATTGCGGTCCCGGCAAGTGTAGTGAAGAATGGATTCGATTCCTGCGTCGCGCTGCACCAGCAACGACAACGCCTGATTGCTCATGCGGGCTGAGGCGCGGGGGCTGTCCGGAATGTTGACCGCATCCACGCCCACCGATTTGAGGAAGCGTGAACCTTCCATTTCCTTGCTGACATCCGTTCCCTTGGGGGGGACGATCTCGACCATGGTGACGAATTCGCCCCGGGCCAGCTTTGCTCCCAGAAGCGATCGTTCTTCTAATGATTGTGCTGGAGTTGCTGACGCGGGGACAGTTCCTGCCGCTAAGGTGACCGAGGCGGTTTTTCCCCGCGCCTCGCCAACCCGCAAGGCGGATTTCATCACGCGGATGTGATCGGGGGTGGTCCCACAGCATCCCCCGATGATGCGAACGCCGGCGGCAACGAACTTGCGCGCATAACTCGCCATGTACTCCGGAGAACACAAGTAGATGTTTCTGCCTTCCACCGAGCGCGGAATGCCGGCGTTGGGCTGGGCTGCAAGAGGCAGGGAAGTGGCAGCACGTACGCGCTCGATTGCGTCCAGCATCGCCACAGGACCCACGCTGCAGTTGCAACCGATGACATCGGCACCCCACTCTTCCAGCTTCGGCACAAACGTCTCAGGATCGGAGCCATCCAGGCAGTTGCCGTCTTCATCGATCGTAACCTGCACGATCAGGGGCAACTTCGTCCCGACGTCTTTTGCGGCCAACATGGCTTGATGGAGTTCCTCGAGATAGCCGAAGGTCTCAAGCATCAGAAGGTCTACACCAGCCTCTGCCAGGGCTGCAATCTGTTCGCGAAATGCCTGGCGCGCTTCTTCGAATGAGGTCTTTCCCAACGGCTCGATTCTGGTTCCGAGCGGGCCAACCGATCCCGCGACCCATACATCGAAACTCTTGGCGGCTTCGCGAGCCAGGCGAGTACCGGCGCGGTTAATCTCAGTTACTTTGTCGGCGATACTGTGACGGCCGAGGCGGAACGCGTTTGCCCCGAACGTATTGGTTTCGACGATCTCGGACCCTGCCTGGAGATACTCGTGGTGAATGGCGCGGATCAGATCGGGCTGAGAGAGGTTCAACTCATCGTAGCAGCGGTTGATGAACACACCTTTTGCATACAACAGCGTTCCCATGGCTCCGTCACATAGCACCGGAGCTTGCTTGATTCGTGCCAGAAAATCGCCTGCCATTTGATCAGAATACAGGATTGGAGATGCCTACGGCATCTCACGAGAGATGGATGGGTGGTAGTCTTAACTTCGATCCCGTTCGGGCGGAAGCGATCGCGGCGCTCTGCTATAATCCGCTATTTCGCACTAAATCTCTGGTTTTCCTGCAGTTAGGAGCCTGACGTTTGAACAAAGCTGCCCTGTTGTTTGCTTTTGTGCTGGCCAGTTTTAGTCTTGTTTCGTGTAGCGGAGGGCCAACTCAACAAACCGCCCGTGTTCTTGCTTCGCAGAGCGTAGCTAGTCCAACCGCCAACCCTGGTCTGATCGTCGTCAACGGCACGACTGATACCCTGGCGGGGCAGTTCGGCGCAGGCAACGCTCCGGGCCTTATGGCGATAGCTCCGAACCGGGCGACGCTGCTCGTTCTTGATACCTCAAACAATAAAGTCGAAGTTGTCACAACAACAAAAGATACTCTCTCTGGGGGAATACAACTGCCTGGGGCGACCACAAGCATGGTCGCCCTTTCGTCTGGCTTCGGGTACGCAGCCGTGCCGAACGCCCCGTTGAACGGTGCTCCTCCAGGAGCGCTCATCGTGATGAACCTTTCGTCGGGAGCCGTCGCCTCCACGGTTAGCGTCCCTGGCGCACAGACCGTCATGTCGAGCGGAGATGGAAGTCAGTTACTGGTGTTCAGTGACGACACCGATGTTATTACGGTCGTCTCGCCGCTCCTGGTGAACACAGGCAGTCAGGTCACAAGTACGGTGACTGCATGTGCGGGTTGCCGTCCGACTTACGCGGTTTTCAGCGCGGATGGCAGTACGGCGTACATTTTGAATTGCGGCGCGGAATGCTCTCCGGGAGGCCCGCAAGCCAGCGTGCAACCGCTGGACATGACTACCTTAACTTTGGGAGCCGCGGTCCCCGTCGATGGCGCAACCATCGCGTTCCTGAGTGGCTCGACACTCTATGTGGTTGGAAACTCTTTGACGAACAATGCGTGCACCGGCCAAACGACCGCCGCAAAAACTTGCGGGCGCCTCGACATTCTCGATCTCGGCTCGATGACCGTAACCGGCACCGCCGCAATCACCGATGGCTACCACAATCGCATCGATATGAGTAATAATGGCCAGCTTTTCATCGGCTCGCATACCTGCACGAACGTCGGCAACGTCAACGCGCCGACGGGAGAGGTGCGCGGTTGTCTGACGATCTACAACACCACCAACGGGAACATCGTCATACCGCCGGACAACGGAGATGCAACCGGTCTGCAGAGCTTTTCCACGCGCTACGTGGAATACGTAGCCCAGGGTGGCCGATTGCGTGTTTATGACACGACCATTGACAGTCTGCTATTGAACAGCTTTATCACTACCGGAACCATTGTCGTCACGGGCGAGATTATCGACGTGAAAGCGGTCGACTTCTTCTAGCAAGCACGCTTAGCATGCTGCTCTTGAGATTTGATCGCTGAGAACTATTTTTGCGGTTCCAACACCAGTCGATGTACAGCCGTACTTTGCACTGCCGGGGAACTAAACGGCAAAGTGAAAGTCGAACCTTCGTACCACGCTTTCCATTGATCCATGTAGTAAGGGCTGAGGAAGTTTCCGCCCTGCCCGGTGACCGTGTTGAGAGTCGATTGATCGAGGTCGGCAAGGTTGGCAGTGAATCGCTCCGACGGCCCATGATGGCGAGTCACCGCTTTTACGGTATAGCCGCTTCCCGACTGCTCATTTATTCCAGGCGCGGACCATCGCCGAACCAGAGGAATTTTACCGAGCACGGGATGGTCGATTTCAATTGCGTTGAGGTCGCCCCAGTGCCACGACGCGAGGTCTTTCGGAGCGTCTGGACCATTCACCGCAGATTCCACTGCGGCAGTTAGCAGTTCGTCGTAGTTCGAATATTTTTCCGGAAGCCAGCGCTTGGGCTGATGCAGCAGAATATTCTGCAGCCACACCGTTCTCATCTCCCAATCGTACGTCTTCCAACTCAGAGTTTCGGCCAGCTTCTTTGGATCATCCGGCGCCGACCCCAGGCGGGGTTCGAGCAGTAAGCGCGAGAGCTCGCGACTCGAACGTACCGCGATCGCTGCCGGTGTAGAAGAGGCGACCATGCGTCCATCCCAGTTGCGCATCAGCTCCGCGGCCTGCTTTGCGCGCGCCGAGGGCTTAGAGGAATGGTCGATGGCGTAGACAAAACGCTCGGCTGCAAAAAGATCGCTTTCCGAGTGAACGTCATTCTGCAGCGCGAGCATGTCTGAGGCGGCAAACTTTCGTCCGGATTCCAAAACGTGATAGATACGCTCGGTACGCCACGGTGCTTCCCACTCCGCGCTGATCGAATACGGATACCCATCGGGAGTGATGCGGCCATTCGCGGTCGCGATCACTCCTGACGGCGGGTTATAAATACTGGGCAGCTTGTCGAAAGGGATGTAGCTCGTCCATTCGTGGGCGTCGTCCGCTCCGCTGACTGGAAGACTGCCGTCGCCGGAGGCGCGAATGGGAACGTGACCCGTGGTTTGATACCCGATATTGCCATCGACATCGGCGTAAACCACGTTCTGGCCCGGCGCGTCGAGCTGCGAAAATGCCTTGCGAAATTCTTCCCAGCTCTGAGCTGAATCAACATCGAAAAACGGCATGTGCAGGCCGTTATAGAGCGTCCAGCGCAGCGCCACCTGGCGCGTTTCCCCGGGCAGGATGTCCGTGACGATAGGGCCATGCCGCGTGATTTTTACATCCAGCGTTATATCCGGCTGGCCCTTGACGTGAATAATCTCCTGGCGATGCTCGGGCTGCTGCCAACCTTGGGGAGTTTGATACGCGCCTTGCGCATTGAAATTCTCGATAAATGCATCCGCCACCGTGGGCCCAACATTGGTGAATCCCCAGGCGATACGCTGATTGTGGCCGACGATTACGTAAGGCATTCCGGGCAGCGTCACTCCCGCGACATCGAGATTAGCCGCCTTAAGATGCGCTTCGTACCAGAGATTCGGCATCTGGTGGCCCAGGTGCATATCGTTCGAGAGCAGCGGTTTCCCCGTCACCGTGTGCGCCCCGGAAACCACCCAGTCATTTGATCCGTTCACCGCTTCGCGAGAGTGTTCGAACGCCCGTTCCGCCAGGACTTCGGCTGCACCCGTCTGCTGCGTTACTGAGTTGTCGGGCCCGGCATCGTCGTCGTCATCCTCATCGTCGGAATCGCTCTGAGTGTCCTGATCATTAAGATCCTCCCGCATCACCGTAGGCGGACGATCATGCCAGGAGCGGTTTACATAGAGATCGCCAGCCAGCTCCGGTCCCAGCTTAGCCAGAATCTTTTCCCGGCTGAGCGTCTCTGGGAAGGTGTAGTAGTTGAGGTCCTTCACCATTTGATTTGCGATAACGATAGAATCTTCTGACTGCCAGGGTTTTGGGCGGTAATTCAAGATTCGAAACTCAATCGGAAGACTCCTACCGTGAACGTCGATAAACGCATTCACGCCACGCGTGTAAGCATCAAAGTAGGAGCGATCACGCGGACTCGCCATTGCGAGAGATTTCTTCGCAGCCGCCCTTAAACCCAGAATGCGCTGTTCGCGGTCAATCTTGAGCGTGCCCTCGCTGAGAATCTCGGAAAGTTCCCCAGCCCCGAAGCGCCGCATCACGTCCATTTGCCAGAGCCGATCCTGCGCGGTGACATAGCCCTGAGCGAAGAACAAGTCTTCCAGAGTCGTGGCCTCGATGGCCGGCACGCCATGGCCGTCGCGGGTCACTTTCACAGCACCTGAAAGTCCCTTTACCGGAAGGCTTCCATCCAACTGGGGCAGGGCGGAGCGCGCGGCAATATAGGCGTAAGCAACTGCACCCGCTGCAATAAGGACAACGATCGATATCAGCCACAGAAGGATGCGAATCCCCGTCGAACGGCGGGAAAGGGGAACACCTGTTGCAGTTACGGTACTCATGGGCAGAATGATTCTAGCAGTCTAAGGTTAGCCAGCTGCGAAATAAGCGGACGCATTACGATCGGAGGAAGACTTTACTGTGATCAGTTAGCGTTACAGTTCGGGCCGGATGCATCGCGCTGAGCCAGACGCATGGATCAGAAATTTCCATGCCTAGTGGTTGCTCGTCGTGCTATTCTCACAGGCCAGTTTTGAAAGAAAGCCATGCCGGACTCGCGCCCTCTAACCTTTCTCTGCATTACGACATACGAAAAGGGGCAGGAGTTTATGCGCGAGTGCAAGCGCCAGGGCTGCCACGTAATCCTGCTTACGGCGGAAAAGTTGCGCGATGCGGACTGGCCCCGCGAAATTCTGGACGATACCTTTTACCTTCCTGCTGACATTCCCCTCGCCGATATTGTGCAGGCCGTGACTCATCTTGCGCGCACGAAGAAGCTCGACCGCATTGTCGCACTCGACGAGTTCGACATGGAGACCGCCGCCACGCTTCGCGAGCACCTGCGGGTGCCGGGGATGGGGTTGACCACCATGCGCTACTTCCGCGACAAACTGGCGATGCGCATGAAGGCATTGGACCGCGGAGTGCGGGTACCGGATTTTGTCCCAGTGGTGAACCATGATGACGTTCGCTACTACCTTGAACACGTGGCAGGTCCATGGGTACTGAAGCCGCGACAGGAAGCGTCGGCCATCGGGATCAAGAAAATCCACGCCCCGGAAGATTTGTGGCCCGTGCTTGAGCAACTGGGGGACAAGCAGTCTTCGTATCTGCTGGAGAAATTCGTTCCCGGCGAGGTCTATCACGTCGATTCGGTGGTGTCGGAGAACGAAGTGCTCTTCTCCAATGTCAGCAAGTATGGCAAACCTCCCATGAACGTTGCGCAGGGCGGAGGAGTGTTCACAACGTTCACGGTGTCCCGTGGAGGCGAGGAAGATTCAAGATTGCGGGAGATTAATCGGGAGTTAATCGCAGCGCTTGGATTGGTGCGCGGCGTGGCCCATGCTGAATTCATAAGAGCGCATGCCGACGGACATTTCTATTTTCTAGAGTGTGCGGCACGCGTGGGTGGTGCTTATATCAACGAAATGGTCGAGGCGGCGACAGGAATTAATTTATGGCGGGAGTGGGCATGCATTGAAGTAGCTGGAGGCGATGGAAGTTACAAACTTCCTCCGACGCGCGAAGAGTATGCCGGAGTGATTCTCTCGCTGGCGCGGCAGGAGCGGCCGGACACTTCGGCGTATAGCGATCCGGAAGTAGCGTTACGGATTAAGAAGCATCATCATGCGGGATTGATTTTGCGGTCGACCAATCAGCAACGGGTGCAGTCGCTGCTGGAGAGTTACGCTCAGCGCTTTGTGCAGGATTTTCTCGCTGTCGAACCGCCGCGGGACAAGCCGACTGCGTAAGAACGCTATAAGAGTCCGCGAAACGCTCAGAAAAATACTTCAGGCGAGACATGGAACCGTTGACTAAGGCGGCGGATGTGTTCCGTAGTAAGTCGACGCCTTCCCCGGAGGACTTCCGAAACGATGCTGGGTGTCCCAAAGACGTCCAGCAGGTCTTTCTGTTTCAGATTGTTCGCCAGGATCAGTTCCTTCAATACGCCTACGGGGCTGGACGGCTTGAGCGCGTAATGCTGCGCTTCGAAGTCTTCGATGAGAAGGGTCAGTAGCGCGGCCATGCGTCGCTCGGCAGAACTCATGTGGTTACCTTTTCGGTCCAATTCCTCGAGCATCGCGATGTGACGTTCGTTCTCGGCTTCGGTTCGAATTACGGCGGGCAAGGTTGTCGAAAGCAAAGTGGCGTATTGAGATCGGACTGCGGTCGCACTCATTGTTTCCAACCTCCCCGGTCATACTCGGCGTGCGTCAGAACGTGGCGGATGTAAATCCGGCCAAAGACGTAGTTAATTTCTGTAATCACCCGATATTGGTTCCCCTTAAGGTTGAAGACCGTCCACTTGCCGACGACATCTGCGCTCGAAAGGGTCTTACGAATGTCCGTCAGATTCCTCCACGAGGCTTTTTTGGCAATGCGAAACCACGCGTCTAGAGGACCTTCGAGGTCACTGTGCCTTGAAGCGGCTTCCTTCAGCTTCTTGCGGCTGATGACATGCATCGCCCCTCGCGAGTTCGCAATATGCGAAGATTATACTTCGCAATATGCGAAGATGTCAATACTAGGGAGGGGAATCGATAGCGGCTGAATTTTGAACGAAAAGGTGATCCGGTACCTGCTCGACCCCAAAAATGACACGTCAGAACGCGTCAATCCCCGTGATGCTTTGGCCAATAATTAGCGAATGCACATCGTGCGTTCCCTCATAGGTCTTTACCGATTCTAGGTTCATCATGTGGCGCATGATGGGATAGTCGTCGGCTACGCCATTGGCTCCGAGGATGTCGCGCGAGATGCGGGCGCATTCGAGGGCCATCCAGACGTTGTTGCGCTTCGCCATGGAGATGTGCTGGTGCTCGACCTTGCCAGCATCTTTCAATCGGCCGACTTGCAGCACGAGCAGTTGGGCTTTGGTGATTTCGCTGATCATCCAAGTGAGCTTGTCCTGCACAAGCTGGTGCGAGGCGATGGGCTGGTCGCGCCACTGTTTGCGTAGGATGGCGTATTGCAGAGCGCAATCGTAGCAGGACATGGCCGCTCCAATCGCCCCCCAAGCGATGCCGTAGCGGGCTTGATTCAAGCACATCAGCGGCGATTTTAGGCCGTCACTTTTCGGTAGCAGATTCGACTCGGGGATGTGAACATCCTGCAGTGACAGGCCTGACGTGACCGAGGCGCGAAGCGACCACTTGCCGTGAACATCACTGGCCGAGAAGCCGGGACGGTCGGTCTCGACCAGAAAGCCGCGAATTTTATCGCCTTCGTTCTCCGCCTTGGCCCAAATCACAGCTACGTCGGCAATCGTGCCGGAGGTGATCCACATCTTCTCGCCATTGAGGATGTATTCGTTGCCCACTTTGCGGGCGCGCGTGAGCATCCCGCCCGGGTTCGAGCCAAAGCCCGGTTCGGTGAGTCCGAAGCAGCCGAGCTTTTCGCCCTTCTGCATGGGCGGAAGCCAGGTTTGTTTTTGCTCATCGCTGCCGAATTCGTAGATGGGGTACATGACGAGTCCCGATTGCACGCTGACGAAGCTGCGCACGCCGGAGTCTCCGCGCTCGAGTTCCTGCGTCATCAGTCCATACTCCACATTGCCCATGCCGGCGCAACCGTAGCCTTTCAGCGACGCGCCGAAGAATCCGAGATCGGCCATGGGCTTTACCAGTTCGCGCGGAAAGCGGCCCGCACGGTTGCACTCCTCAATGATGGGAATGAGGTTGTCCTCGATGAACTGGCGCGTGGTGTCCCGGACTAAGCGTTCTTCTTCGGTGAGCAGCGAATCGTACTGAATGAAATCGACACCGCGAAATTTGATGGCAGACATGATGGAATCTCCGTGGAAGGCAAACACATGACGGTAGCAGGGGCTCAGCGCGCCGGTCAAACTGCAGGGACGGAATTATTAACCGGCTTTTAATTTGACGCGGGATCGCCTGCGCTTCTAGGATTGCGCCGTTCACATGGGGACGCCGCCCCAGCATCACGCTCCATCAGCACTTAGGCCCTTACCTCGGTCGGCGGACAACAACTCAGGGAACATTGAACTTTCACCTTGAGGGGATTCCAATGAAAACCAGCACCGGCCGCATGTGTGCTCTCGTTCTAAGTTACGCGTTGTTTCTGTTCGACCTCGCCACCCCGATCGGCGCACAGGTTCAAACCGTCAAGCAACGGGGCGGCGGTACATTCAGTTCGGGGGCGAATCTGGAGGGAGACCGCAAGACGAGCATCGCTGCCGCCTCAACGTACGACTACAAAGTGCTCTACAACTTCTGCTCCGGAGGCACTCCCTGTACAGACGGGCAGAACCCTTACGGGGGTCTAGTTCAAGACAGTGCCGGGAACCTTTACGGTACGACGCAGGGCGGTGGCGCCGGCGGCGGAGGAACGGTCTTCAAGCTTGACATCTCCGGCAACGAGACGGTGCTCTACAGTTTCTGCTCGGTGGGATCGAGCTGTGTGGACGGGGCATCCCCCAACGCTGGTCTGATCCAAGACTCGCAAGGCAACCTCTACGGAACAACACGTCAGGGAGGTATTGGTTCTAATGGTCTGGGTACGGTGTTCAAGTTAGACACAACCAATCACGAGACGGTCCTGCATAGTTTCTGCTCTGACTTCGAGTGTGCTGATGGGGCTTCGCCCTATGCAAGTCTTATCCAGGACGCGGCGGGCAATTTGTACGGGACGACAAACGGAGGAGGTGCGTGGGGAGGTGGGACGGTGTTTAGCATCGACAGCGTGGGCAGCGAGGCGGTGCTTTACAACTTTTGTTCATTGAGCGGCTGTGCAGATGGGCAACTTCCAGAGGCTGGGTTAATTCAAGATTCTTCTGGAAACTTTTTTGGCACAACCGTTATCGGGGGCAACAAATACGGAACCGTGTTCAAATTAGACAACTTAGGGGTAGAAAGTGTTCTCTATGCCTTCTGCTCGATGCCGGGGTGCACCGACGGGAGCTTTCCCTACGGGTCGTTAATCCTCGACAGCGCGGGCAATCTCTTTGGCACTACTCAGAACGGAGGGTTGGGTACTAACGGTGTTGGCACTGTTTTCAAGGTGGATAATACTGGTCACGAGACCGTGCTCTATAGCTTCTGCTCAGTCGCTGGTTGCACAGATGGGGATCTCCCGGACGCCGCTCTGGTGCAAGATGTTGCGGGGAACCTTTACGGCACAACTTTTGAGGGAGGGACTGTGAACTGGGGGACAGTGTTCAAGTTGGACCAGAACAATCAAGAGACGGTCCTCCATTCGTTTGGATCAGGCAACGACGGCGGCTTTCCCTCGGCTGTGCTGATACAGGACTCTGCGGGAAATTTTTATGGCACGACATCCGGCGGAGGTGTTTACGGCCGCGGCACGGTGTTTGAACTTGTCGCCATCAACGCAACAACTACTACATTGGCTACGAGTTTGAATCCGTCAACCTACGGACAGGCAGTCACGCTGATGGCGACAGTGACTTCAGCCGGGCCGACGCCAACCGGAAGGGTTACCTTTAAGAACGGGACCACCTCGCTGGGCAGCGCATCGCTTAGCGGTGGCGTGGCGAAGCTCAAAACGTCCACTCTTCCTGCTGGGACATTGAGCATCACAGCGACCTACTCTGGAGATACGGCGAACCACGGAAGCACGTCGAAACCCCTGAGGCAGGTCGTGCATAAGGCAACCTCGACAAGCGCCGTCGCATCGTCGGTGAATCCTTCCACCGTGGGACAAACGGTAACGTTCACCGCCACGGTGACCTCGCCAACGACGATTCCGACCGGAACAGTGAAATTCATGGATGGCACCAAGCTGTTGGGAACAGGAACACTGGCAAAGGGCAAGACGACCTACAGCACGTCCAGCCTCAACAAAGGTTCCCACAACATCACAACCGTATACGCGGGGACCGCGAACATTACTGGAAGTACGTCGCCAATACTGGTGCAAGTCGTGAACTGAACAACGGACGCGCTTCGCTCAGGCGGGACAGCTGAGGCGACTATCCCCACATAAACGAAGCGATGCCGGCAGAAGACAGACGGCGCGGGGTTGCTGTAAAATGGACAGCGACGGAAGAGAAATGAGACGCAGCGGGTAACTCCTTCCAGAGTGGATTCAGGTTTCCGGGCTTTCTGACACATCCCATCCACAATCTCCGCGCGGAACGTCGGCGGAGGGCTGCGCGCACATTCGAGTGACTAGGAGAAATGAATCATGGCGGTAGGGGCAAAGATAGCAAAAACAGCAGATCGTAAGAAAGTTATGGACACCAGCAAGAGCACCGATTGCCCAAAGTGTGGCAAGTCGACGCGCATCGTCAAGCGCATGAAGGACCGGGAGCGCGGCACTCCTGGCGGAATTTACATTTCCTGCTCGGCGTGTGAGTTTTTCGAAAAGTTGTAAGTCTTTTCTCGGTTTTCGGAATACCGGAGGGCAGGGAACCGTTCCCTGCTCCGGTCGTTTCGCTCTCTTAGGCGGCAACTCCCTGCCGTTCCTTACCATCCAATTCTCGCCTGAAGTGCCGCGTCTTTCCGCTCGGGCACCGAGGCTTGCATTCATGAATTTTCACACCAGCACTCGCAAATGGCTTGTCGCTTTTTGTCTGATTGCTGCTGTAGTTCAGCAGAGTGCTTGCGGCGGTGGCAGCACACCCAGCGCTAGCAGCAGTATTGGAGGTGGGGGTGGCACGGGTGGTGGGGGCGGCACGGGAGGCGGTGGTGGTGGCGGAACCGGTGGCGGCGGGGGGAGCTCTGGAGGAAATAGCGTTCCGCAGTTCGCGCACGTGTTCCTCGTTGTAGAAGAGAATCACAGCTTTAGCGACGTCATCGGAAACAGCAGCATGCCTTATTTGAACGGGCTGGCCACCGCCAACAGTCTGGCGACGCAGTACTATGCCGACGCGCATCCGTCATTGCCGAATTACTTTATGCTGACGGTTGGCGAAGGGACGTCGATTACTGGAACCGCAGGTGACGCTTACAACGGAGTCGTAACGCAAGACAACGTGGTTCGTGCGCTGACCGCTGCCGGGAAAACCTGGAAGTGTTACGCCGAGTCCTTGCCCTCAGTGGGCTACTTGGGTGGCGATGACGGCGCCTACCTTCAGCGTCACGACCCCTTTGTTTATTTTTCAGATGTGCAGAGCAATGCCACCCAGGCCGGTAACATCGTTCCCTTCACCCAGCTTGCAACGGATATGGCGAATAACGCTCTGCCGGATTACGCTTTCATCGTACCGAACGTCAACGACGACGCGCATAATTGTCCCGCTGGCATGACCACCTGCACGCAGGATCAGCAACTCGCGGCCGCCGATCAGTGGCTGTCGACAAATATCAGCCCTCTGCTCGGAAGCACATCCTTTCAAAACTCGCTGATGGTCATCGTCTTCGACGAAGCGGAAGATTCGGATGTAACCAACGGCGGTGGGCACGTTCCCGCCGTGATCGTCAGTTCCAAGGCGAAAGCGGGATATCAATCGACAACGCTGTATCAGCACGAAAGCACGCTGCGATTGATGATCGAAGGCCTGGGTGTCGCGGACCTGCCCGGAGCGGCCGCGACTGCACCCGATATGACTGAGTTCTTTAACTAAATCTTACCAGCATTGGATAACGACTCAGCTGGGAGTCAAACCGCGACTGTAACCGACGTCTCCGTCCTCGTTACAGGTCTGTAAAGCGTGTCGCGTTCGATGGGTTCTCGTCCCGCCGCGCGGATCAGTCGCTCCAGTTCCTCTCGTCGCATTCCCTGCGGGGTCGTGGCTCCGGCGTCGTGATAAATCTTTTCTTCGATCACCGTCCCGTCCATGTCGTCCGCGCCAAAGCGTAGCGAGATCTGCGCAATCTTAGCGGTCATCATCTGCCAGTAGGACTTAATGTGCGGAAAGTTATCGAGCACTAGGCGGCTGACCGCGATCTGCTTAATGTCGAGCATCCCTGTAGTTTTCGGAAGATGTTGCAGCGCCGTGTTTTCAGGATGGAAGGCCAGCGGGATAAATGTTTGAAAGCCACCGGTTTCGTCTTGCAGCGCCCGCAGTTTTAGCAGGTGATCGACGCGGTCTTCGTCATTTTCGACGTGGCCATAAAGCATGGTCGCGTTCGACTTCAGTCCGATCTGGTGGGCGAGTTTCGCGGTGTCGAGCCACTGGTCACCATCGATTTTGTGGTCGCAAATGATGTGGCGAATGCGGTCGGCAAATATTTCTGCGCCCCCACCCGGCAGCGAATCTACCCCCGAAGCTTTGAGTTGCTCGAGCGTCTCGCGAATCGAGAGTTTAGCGCGCTTCGAGAGATACGCGACCTCGACCATGGTGAAAGCCTTAAGGTGCACCTGCGGAAAGCGCTCCTTGAGGCCCGAGCATAGATCGAGGAAATATTGAAACGGCAGGTCGGGATGCAATCCGCCGACGATGTGAAATTCAGTGACCGCTTCGCTGTACCCGGAAGCCGCGGTTTCAAACGCTTCGTCAAGCGCCATGGCATAGGCGCCGGGCGCATCTTTTTTCCGACCGAAGGCGCACAACCGGCAAGCCGCCACGCAAACATTCGTCGGATTGATATGGCGATTGACGTTGAAGTACGTCTTATCGCCGTGCATCCGCTCGCGAACGTGATTGGCCATCCAGCCGACGGCCAGGATATCGCCGGTGCGGTAAAGGGTAAGAGCATCCGCGGCGTTGAGGCGTTCGCCGCCAATAACTTTTGCATGAATCGGCTGAAGGCGAGGGTCGTCCGTCTGGAATGAGTGGTACTGGCGCGGGGCAGACATCCCCTTGATGATAGCGCAGGACAGACCTAGAAGTCACAGAGAAGGCTAGTGACCGGCAATCACGCGGTCGCTAATCTTGGCGTATTCGCCTTCCGAGACTATGTGCCGACTGACGAGATCGTGGGCATCGTCGAATGGTCTTCCAGCGATAATGCGGTCTGCTTCATGCTCCGTGATCCCCGGCAGGATGAGCAGATCTTCGCGTGAAGCCTTGTTGATGTTGATGGCCTTATTATCGCTTCTCATGCCCTCCTTTACGCCCTCGACGACGGCCTTGGTATCGCGCCGCACAGTTTCTGTCGCCTGAGCAGTGCGCTCCCGGATTTCATCTGGATTGTCCTGTTTGCTGCTGCACGCGGTGAAGGTCGCGAGCGACGATGCGAGAAGTATGAGCGGCACCGAGTAAAGGCGATGGATTTTCATGGTTGTTAAGTTGCAATCGGAGCCATCTGTGGTTGGCGTGAAAAGCAAAATCACACAAACTGATGCCGTCGATTGTGCATCGAATTAAGGGAAGGTTGTCAGTTGCGCGCCCTAGCCGAGAAAGATTCACTTCTCAAAAGGAGGTAGTAAGTCTATGAAAACGGTTTGTATTGCTATCTTTTCGGGCGCGTTGCTGTTGGCAGTCGCGGTCGCTCAGGATAACGCGGCGCCCACACCAAGTTCGCCGCCTTCGAACCCCGCGAGTTCGCCTTCAGCGCAGCAATTGCCCCAGGCGCAACCCGCTGAAACTCAGCACATCGTGCGCATTGCTCCTGGCAGCGTCCTTCCAGTGTCGTTGACCAAAACCATCGACGCAAAGAAGGCGAAGACGGGCGATGAAGTCGTCGCAAAAGTCACACAAGATATGAAGAGCAACAGCGGTGACGTCATCCTAGCCAAAGATACCAAGGTGATGGGTCATGTGACCGAGGCCCAGCCGCGAAGCAAAGATCAGAAGGAATCACAACTTGGAATCATGTTTGACCACGCCGTCGCGAAGAATGGGACTGAGATGACGATGCCCATGTCTATTCAAGCCATCGTTGGCCAGCAAAATAATAACGGTTCGCAGAATAGTCAGAACAGTCCGACGAACGGAAACAGCCCAGCCGCGCAACCCACATCCGGCGCCAGTTCAAACTCTGCCGGACGTCCGGGAATGTCGGGATCGTCGCCATCGTATCCGTCGGCTTCCGCTCCAACCGCCACCAGCACGCCGGGCGATACCCAGACAAGCGCGAGCGCGCGGCCTCCCATAACGTCTCAGACCGAGGGCGTGATTGGAATCTCAGATCTGAAGCTCACGCCGTCAGCAGCAAATTCAAGTCAGGGTTCTTTGATGAGCTCCGATAAGAACAACGTGAAGATCGAGAGCGGCACGATGATGCTGCTACGCGTCAACCAGTAAAATATCTCGACCATCGAGAGCATCGCGCGGGCTAAGCTCGCGCGACTTTTTTCTGTGCGTTTTCTGCATGTCATGCAGGTGTGTTGCCGTCCTGTACAATTTGGCTTCCGATGAGCGCGCGAACTAAATTGTGGTTGGTTCTGGCTAGCGCCGTGCTCCTAGCCGTTGCACACGCCGAGCCGGTCAAGCAACTCAAGGCCACCGACTACGTTAACGACTTTGCCCACGTATTAAATCAAAGCTCAATCGTACAGATGGATGACATCTGCCGGCAGATTGATGAGAAGGCACACGCCAAGATCGCCGTGGTCACTGTGCGATCGCTTGATGGGTCCGATATTGAAAGTTACGCGGTCGCTCTGTTTCAGCAATGGGGACTCGGAACCAAATCGACCAACCGGGGAGTGCTCATCCTCTATGCCATCGACGACCATCGCAATCGTATCGAGGTTGGCTATGGGCTGGAGCCCATTTTGTCCGATGGAAAGACAGGCGGATTTGCGCGCGAGGCCGTACCACTCATGCGAAGTGGCAACTATGGTCAGGGGCTGCTTCTCGTCACGTCTCGGGTGGCAAAAGTTATTGCCGATGACTCCGGCATTCAGCTCACGAACGCTCAACCCGAAGTACCAATCGAACCGACAGAACACGAACAATCGCGCGGACTATCGCTCGGCGGGATCGTGCTCATCGGCATTGTGATACTGATTGTCCTCTTTACGCCGTTGCGCACCGTCTTGTTCTGGATGCTATTTTCAGGAATATTTGGTGGCGGCGGGCGAGGTGGTGGATTCGGTGGTGGTGGCGGCGGATTCGGTGGTGGCGGCGGATTTGGCGGATTTGGTGGGGGCGGCATGTCCGGTGGCGGCGGTTCTAGCGGTAGTTGGTAGCCAAGCGAGGGTGCGATGGTTTCGAATGCGATGGTTCCTGAAGAAAAACTTGCGGACTTTGTGAACCGGCTGCGAACCGCAGCTGGAGCGAACCTGGAAAGCGTGATCCTATTTGGATCGGCGGTTGCGGGAGATTTTCATCCCGAGTTTTCAAATATCAATTTGTTTTGCGTGCTTCGCGACAGCTCCTTCGCGGTGTTACAGGCTCTCGCACCGGCCGTGAAATGGTGGGAGAAGCAGAACCAGCCTCCGCCTCTGTTCATGACTCACGACGAGATCAAGCGATCGACCGATGTGTTTACGATTGAGTTGCTCGACATGCAGCAGCACCACCGTGTTTTGTTCGGCGACGATGTTGTGCAGAAGCTTTCGATCTCGGCAAATTTGCATCGCGCCCAGGTGGAATATGAGCTGAGGGAAAAGCTCGCGCTGTTGCGGCAGCACTTGGTTCTCGCGATAGGCAGCGACTCGCGGCTATGGGATGTGCTGCTGCGATCCGTTTCGTCGTTTGCTACTCTTTTTCGCCACGCACTCATTGTGCTGGATCACGAAGCGCCGATAGGGAAGCGTGAGGCCGCGCAGGCACTATCAAAACAGATTGGATTTGATGCATCCGGAATCCTGCAGGTGCTGGATGTTCGAGAGCGAAAAGCGGAGCGTAAGAAGTTCAATGTCGTAGATGTTTTTTCGCGATATCTGTCGGCGGTAGAACATGTAACCGCCGCAGTTGATAGAATGCTGGACTCGGGCACCGTCGGCTCGGCGTAGGAGTCGCGGAAGCTGATCCTCAGGAGAATCTCATGAGCAAGGCATTGATCGCGGTTGTCGTAATCATCGCAATCGTATTACTGGTTGTTCTCTTCGTTTTTGGTCAGTACGTAAGCGTAAAGAACACGCTGGTCAGCAAGAACGAGGCGGTAAAGGCATCGTGGTCGCAGGTTGACATCGTGCTGCAACGCCGCGCGGACCTCATCCCAAACCTAGTCGAGACGGTGAAGGGATACGCGCAGCAAGAGGTGACGGTGTTCGGCGATATCGCAAAGGCGCGCTCCGCGCTGCTTTCTGCCGGTTCACCGCAGGAAAAGATCGCGGCGAACGGCCAGCTCGATGGAGCGCTTGGGCGCTTGCTCGTTGTTGTCGAAAACTATCCTCAGCTGAAGTCGAACGAGAATTTTCTGCGCCTGCAGGACGAACTCGCTGGCACGGAAAACCGCATTGCCGTCGAGCGCAAGCGCTACAACGACACCCTTCAGGATTACAACACTTACGTGCAGCAATTTCCCAACAGCTTTTTCGCGGGAATCGCAGGCTTTAAACCGAATGAGGCGTATTTCGAGGCGACGCCAGCGTCGCGCGAAGTTCCGAAGGTGAACTTTTCAAGTCCGGCGCCGCAGGCGACTCCGCAGCCCGCGCCGGTTCACTAACGGGAGCCGGTCAGCGAACGCTAGCCAAGTTCAGGCAAGTGGGGGCCCCGGGCGGAGTCGAACCGCCGACCAACGGTTTAGGAAACCGCTGCTCTATCCAACTGAGCTACGGGGCCACGCGACGGTGGCTTAAATTATCTCACGTCAATTTGAGGAGAACAGCATACGGGCGAGTCGGAATCCGGGCTGCGGAGTCCGTCCTGACACAGCCTTGATGTGGCTCTTATGCCCACGCGACCGCGCTGGGGGGAGGCATAGCAGCCTTGCACTGTATTACTTATCGAGAGACTCGATCTTTTTTTGCCTCAAGCTCGGCCCACCGCCGGTAGAGTGCATCAACGGCTTCCTGAGCTGCTTCCAGTTCAGCGTGGGCATTCAGTAGTTGCGGCCCATCACTGGCGATCGACGGTTCTTCCAGTCGAGCGCGTTTTGCGCGCAATACTTCTTCGGCATCGGCAATTCGCTGCTCGAGACCACCATATTCGCGCGCTTCGAGATAGGAAAGTCTTTTCTTTCCCTTTGTGGTTAGTTCGTCAGAAGGCGCAGTCCGCGGGGCCGTACGAACACTGTTTAACCTCGTCTGATTGCGTTCTGCCTGCCACATCTCCCATTGGGAGTAATCCGCGAAACTAGCGGCCCCGCCTCGACCATCCAGGCCGACTACAATGGTCGATAATCGATCGAGCATGTACCGGTCATGAGTGACCAGCACAAGCGAACCAGTAAATTCGAGCAGGCTGGCCTCCAGTATTTCAAGGGTGGGGATATCAAGATCATTTGTTGGTTCGTCGAGGAGCAGAACATCAGCAGGCTGGAGCATGAGCTGAGCGATCAGGACTCGGGCCCGCTCGCCTCCGGAAAGGCGCTCGACCGGCTGGTTGAACTGCTCGCCTGTAAACAAAAATCTCGCCGCCCAGGAAGCGACGTGAATCACCCGGTCCTGATAGATGACCGAATCGCCTTGTGGAGCGAGAGCGCGGCGCAGTGTTGTGTTCGAATCAAGTTCGCGACTCTGGTCAAAGTACACGATCCGCAACCGGTCGGCGCGGCGAATCTCGCCGCCGCTCGCATCGAGATCTCCCCGCAACAGACGCAGCAGGGTTGTCTTGCCACTGCCGTTCGGACCCACTAATCCAACTCGCATACCGGCAGTAATGGTGAAATTGAGCGCCTCAAAGAGAATGCGACTGCCGATTTCGAATGCGACATTCTCTAGTTCGATCAACCGCTTGGTTTGCCGGTCGCTTGATGAGAATTCAATTTGAGCATTTGCAGTTCGCGTTCTCGCATTCAGGTTCGCGAGTTCCTCCTTCAATTCTCCGGCCTTGGAAATTCGCGCCTTAGACTTCCTGGTACGGGCTTTCGCGCCACGGCGAATCCACTCAATTTCGGAATGGACCAGATTCTCCAGCGCTTCGTGGCGCTTCGATTGAGCGTGCAGAAATGCTTCTTTCTTTTCCAGAAATGTGCTGTAGTTTCCGCGAACCCGGAGCACACCATCGGGATAAACGCGGCTGAGTTCAGCAATCTCACCCGCCACATTCTCCAGAAAATAGCGATCGTGACTGACCACTACACAGGCAAACGTAGCCTGATCCAGGATGGACTCGAGCCACTCGATTCCCGTCAAGTCCAGATGATTCGTAGGTTCGTCCAGCAGTAGTACTTCAGGCGCCTGCACCAAAGCTTCGACGATCGCGAGCCGCTTTTGCCAGCCCCCTGACAACCCGCTTGCGGGTGCTTTGAGATCATTGAAACCGGCGCGTCCTAAGGTTTCGGCGAAGCGCGTGCCCCGCTCCGACTCAGGTACTCGCGAGTTCTCCAATGCCTTTTCCACCACGGACCGAACGGTGTCTCCGGGATGAAATCTGGATTCCTGCGCTACGTAGGTGGTGCGAAGCTGTTTTCGAAATGCAATTTCCCCGGTATCTGGACTGACTTCACCGGCCAAAGCCCTCAGCAGGGTAGACTTCCCGGAGCCGTTGGGACCGATGAGACCAATACAGTCTCCCTCGGAAACCGCAAAGGAGATGTCCTGGAAGAGTGGATTCGCTCCAAAAGCCTTGGAAATGTTCTGTACGTTGATCAGCGGTGGCAATGCTGAGTGATCTCCTGACTCTCTGAGACTATCAGGTAGCGCGGGGCGTGTGTCAGATCTGGCTGCCGTAACCCAAGCCTATTGGCTTGTGAAAACCGCCTTGCGACGACTTTGATACCGCAGTTTGCAGTAAGAGTCGCCTCGCCGACCCGTGCCGCCGAGGAGCTGATTAAGAATCAGGTCCTCCGCAACCACTCGGCGAATGAGATTGAGCTTCATGCTCCGGAGTTTTTTTCTTGGAGGACGAGCGCCCGCCGCTACGGCGCGAGTTCAGATCGAGATGGTGTCGTGAGTCTTCGGTTTTATCGGGCCGTTCAGGCGACTGAGCGCGGGCTCTCGACCGTCGCATTTTGCAAAGCAGAGAACAGATGGCTGGCAAGAATAGATACGTTAGGCTGTTTCAGGATCGTGTAGTGATTTCCGGGAATGGTTAAGCTTTCAACTTTAGTGGCCCAGTCTGCCCACTGTTCACCCAAATGTCCAGCCGGCTGCCCCTCGCTGGCTTCACACACAACAATTTCCTGTTCCATGGGCGTCAGTTGATATCTGCGCGAGGCTTGTGCGTTGCGCTGGAATATGTCGTAAAAATCCTTCAACGTTCTTTCGGCGACAGCGCGGTCTTGCGGCAGGACGCCTGCGAACTGAAGTTCGTCGAAAATCATTTCGTACTGGCCACGTTCATCGCGCCCCAGAAACTGTTCGGCAACTTCCCGGTAGTCCTTGCCCAGCAATTGATATAGGTCCAACGCGAATGCGGCAAGCAGAGGAACCTCTTCTGTCTTGTCGCCGGAACGATTTTTTAGGGGCAAGTTGGTATCGATCAGGGCCAGCATTCCGACAGCCTCGCCCTCGAGTCTCACTTGCCTCGCCATCTGCCAGGCAATCACGCCGCCAACCGACCATCCGCCAAGGAAGTAAGGCCCATG